>ENA-ORXT01001539-ORXT01001539.1-marine-metagenome-genome-assembly--contig:-NODE-1539-length-30676-cov-5.158077_pt1 | contig 30676 bp, 6 predicted proteins | sample MGYA00237868_ERZ511482 | MGnify/ENA metagenome assembly ERZ511482 | reverse complement strand
ACAAATACTTCCTCTGAATAATCAGAATCGTCTTCCTCCTCTGGATCATTGTTCGGGTCTCCATCTGGTGTAGAATCAACATCTACAGGCGGCTCATTGTCTGGGTTCGTATCGTCGTCTGCATCACTGATTTCTGCAAAGTTTGAAATAGCCCCTACTACATCACCTACTGTGAAAGTAATCGTCAAGAAAACATCATCCCCTGGCTGAATAGGTCCAGCTATGGTTTGAGTTGCTACACCATTTGACTCACTCCAAGCAGCATCTGTTAAGATTAAGCCTGCAGGAGAATGATCACTCACTTCTACATTGTATGCTGCAAAATCTCCTTCATTTACCACGTGAATGGTATAAGTAATCAATGCTCCTGGTGTGACTACAGCCTGTTGACCAATAGTCAAACCTTTGGTCAATGACAAATCAAATACTTGCATCAAATCAATATCATCATTTGCATTAAATGGAGAAGTGCCGTTTAAACATTCTGCAATGTTTGAAACACCTCCATTATCACAATCAGCAGTTGCGATATCACTATTTGGATTTGCTATGATATATGCACATACATCAATATTTGCATTGAGTATACTTTCACAATCATAATCATCATTTGCATCAAATGGAGAAGTACCGCTTAAACATTCTGCAATGTTTGAAACACCACCACCATCACAATCAGCAGTTGCGATATCACTATTTGGATTTGCTATGATATATGCACATATATCAATATTTGCATTGAGTATACTTTCACAATCATATACTGGACCTTCAACCGTAAAGAATGCACCATCGTGATCATCTTCACTAGGTAAATCGTTCTCTACTGTAGTATCTGGAGTTGAATCAACATCATCTCCTAGATTACCGTCTTCATCTTCAGCACTTGCAATCTCTGCGTAGTTAAAGTTGCTTGTTCCAACAAACTGATTAACCGTCATTGTAATTTCTACAGAAATAGACTCATTTGGTGCCAATGGACCTGGAATAGTCGTAACAGCATTGTTACCAACCAATGTCCAATCCGAATCATTTAGACTCAAACCTGCTGGCATATAATCTATCACTTCGATGTTCTGAGCAGTGACTTCTCCTTCGTTGCTTACAGTGATTACGAAAGTAATATCGTCTCCAACACTTACCACACTAGATTGTCCAGCTACAAAACCCTTAGTCAATGCCAAGTCAAATTCGGCTGTTGGATCTACTGGTTCTTGTACATTAAACGGTGCACCATCATGGTCATCTTCATCAGTATTTGGATCTTGATCATCTGGACTACCAGAACCATCTCCTCCAGTTGCATCATCGGCTGAACCATTTGGATCGCCACCTGAATCATTGGAGTTATCAGAATCTGGAGTAGAATCAACATCCGTTGCTGGATTACCGTTCTCATCATCCGCACCTGCAATCTCTGCATAGTTGATGTTGTTGGTAGCAACAAACATATCTACTGTGAACGTAATGTCCACCGATGTAGAAGCTCCCGCTGCCAATGGTCCTGCTATTGTTATAACAGCATCTCCACCTGACAGAGTCCAATCTGAATCATTTAATATTAAACCTGTTGGAATGTAATCAACTACTTCGATGTTTTGAGCAGTTTCTGTTCCTTGGTTAAATACTGTAATGGTAAAAGTAATGTCATCACCTATTGCTACATTTTCAGATTGACCAGCGGCCAATTGCTTGATTAAAGCAAGATCAATTTCCGTTGGATCAATGGTAAATGATTCGCCATCATGGTCGTCTTCATCTCCATTTTCACCATCAGTAGCATTGTCTTCACTATCACCATCATTGTCCTCATTTGCATCTGGAGTAGAATCAACATCATCAAATGGGTTACCGTCTTCATCTTCAGCACTTGCAATCTCTGCATAGTTGTTAACTGTTCCAGTTGCAGAAGCATTGATAGTGAATGTAATATCCACCGTTGTTGATGCTCCTCCAGCAAGTGGTCCTGCTATTGTTGCAACAGCATTTCCTCCTGATAACATCCAGTCTGAATCATTCAAGGTCAAACCATTTGGAATATAGTCAACCACCTCAATGTTTTGAGCAGTTTCTGTTCCTTGGTTAAATACCGTCAATGTAAAAGTGATGTCGTCACCAAAAGATACATTGCTAGATTGTCCAGCTGCCAACGTTTTAGTTAAAGCCAAGTCAAATACCTCTTCAACAACTGTCAAAGATTCACCATCGTGGTCATCTTCGTCTCCTGCTGCATCTGAATCACCTGATTCACCAGAACCATCTCCATCGGTTGCATCATTTGAATCGCCATTGTTATCGCCACCAGCATCGTTGTCGTCTGAATCATCCGGAGTTGAATCAACATCATCTGCTGGGTTACCATCTTCATCTTCAGCACTTGCAATTTCTGCATAGTTGTCAATGCTACTTGTTGCAAACTCATTAACTGTAAAGGTAATTTCTACTGTTGTAGAAGCTCCTGCTGTCAATGGTCCTGCTAAGGTTGTTACAGCGTTACCTTCTGATAAAATCCAATCCGAATCATTCAACATCAAACCAGTTGGAATGTAATCAACTACTTCAATATTTTGAGCAGTTTGTGTTCCTTGGTTAAATACTGTGATAACGAATGTTACCTCATCACCGATTGAAACAGTACCAGATTGGCCACCAGCAAGTTGCTTGGTTAGAGCTAAATCAAAGATGTCGTCACCTACATTAAACATTGCACCATCGTGGTCGTCTTCGTCTCCGTTTTCGCCATTCGTTGCATCGTCTTCGCTGTCGCCATCGTTGTCCTCATCCGCATCCGGAGTTGAATCAACATCATCTGCTGGATTACCATTTTCATCTTCAGCACTTGCAATTTCTGCATAGTTCACATTGTCATTAGGATCAAAGCTGTCAACTGTAAACGTAATGTCTACAGATATAGAAGCTCCTGGAGCCATTGGTCCTGTTACTGTCGTTAGAGCAGTTTCACCAGTTAAAGTCCAGTTTGAATCATTTAAGCTTAAACCATTTGGAATATAATCTACCACTTCAACATTTTGAGCGATAGCCGTTCCTTGATTTACAACTGTAATTGTAAAGGTGATGTCGTCACCAACAGATACATTACTAGATTGACCGTCTGCCAATGTTTTAACCAAAGCCAAATCAAAGATGTCGTTACCAACATTCAATGACTCACCATCGTGGTCATCTTCGTCTCCGTTTTCGCCATTCGTTGCATCGTCTTCGCTGTCGCCATCGTTGTCCTCATCCGCATCTGGAGTAGAATCAACATCGTCTGCTGGATTACCGTCTTCATCTTCGGCACTTGCAATTTCTGCATAGTTGTCGATGCTATTTGTTGCAAACTCATTAACTGTAAAGGTAATTTCTATCACAGTAGAAGCACCACTGGCAAGTGGACCAGCAAAGGTCGTTACAGCATCACCACCAGACAAGGTCCAATCAGTATCATTCAAGGTTAATCCAGTTGGGATGTAATCAACTACTTCAATATTTTGAGCAGTAACATCTCCTTGATTGATGACCGTGATAATGAAAGTTACTTCATCACCAGCAGATACATTACTTGACTGACCAGCTGCTAAAGTTTTAGTTAAAGCCAAATCAAATACAGGTTCTTCAATGTTGAACAAAGCACCATCGTGGTCATCTTCATCACCATTTTCACCATCAGTAGCATCGTCTTCACTATCGCCATCATTGTTCTCATCCGCATCTGGAGTAGAATCAACATCATCTGCAGGGTTTCCATCTTCATCTTCGGCACTTGCAATTTCTGCATAGTTCATATTGTCACCATCGACAAAGCTGTCAATTGTAAAGGTGATGTCTACTTCTGCTGTAACTCCTCCGGCAAGTGGACCTGCAATCGTTGTTACGGCGTTACCACCTGATAATGTCCAATCTGAATCATTCAAGCTCAAACCACTTGGGATGTAATCAACCACTTCAATATTCTGAGCAGTTGATGTACCTTGATTAATGACTGTAATCGTAAATGTAATATCATCACCTACAGTAACATTGCTAGACTGACCGTCAGCTAAAGTTTTAACTAAAGCCAAATCAAAGATATCGGCACTGACACCTACTTCAGCACCATCATGGTCGTCTTCATCACCATTTTCATTATCCGTTGCATTGTCCTCACTATCACCATCATTGTTCGCATCCGCATCTGGAGTAGAATCCACATCTTGTGGATGGTCGCCCTCTTCGTCTTCCGCATCACTGATTTCAGCATAGTTCACTAAGCTTTCACCATCATAATCAGGAGAAACTTGTAGGTCAATATTGATACTGGTACTGTTACCAGCACCCAATGGACCCGCTAAGGTAATTTGTGCTTCTGTAGCTGAAACTGACATCCAATTAGCATCAACCATTATCATTCCAGCAGGAATATAATCGGTAATCACCATATTGTAAGCATCAACTGTTCCTTGATTAAATACATTAATCATAAAGGTTACAACACTACCTGGAGAAACCATATCAGCTTGGCCTGGAGCCAATACTTTGGTCAAAGCCAAATCAAATACTTCAACAGGGAAAGACGCACCATCATGGTCATCTTCGTCTGTAAATGGATTCTCATCATCTGGATCACCAGAACCGTCACCGCCAGTCATATTGTCTGTAGGACCATCAGGGTCACCACCTGAATCATTATCCTCGTCACCATCTGGCGTAGAGTCTACATCATCACCTGGATTGCCATTTTCATCTTCAGCACCACTGATTTCAGCAAAGTTTTCAACGTCACCAGTTAATGGTTCATCAATGGTCAATACAATTTCTATATCAATATACTCACCAGGAGCCATAGGACCAGCAACAGTAGTCGTTGCATTACCATCAGCCAAAGCAGTCCAACCATTATTGTCTGCACTACTCAAAGACATACCTGCAGGAACATAATCCACTACATCAATATTTTGAGCAATCACCGCACCTTGATTAGATACATTGATAACAAAAGTTACATCATCACCTTGGAATACTGGGAACCCTTGGTCTGGAGAAATCCCTTTGGTTAAAGCAAGATCAAAAGCACCTGGGTTAACATTCACACCAGCACCATCATGGTCATCCTCATCTGTATTAGGATCTTCATCATCTGGACCACCAGAACCATCTCCATCAGTAGCATTATCAGCAGGACCATTTGGATCACCACCTGAATCATTATCGTCATTATCATCTAGAGTTGAATCAATATCATCTCCTTGATTGCCGTCTTCATCTTCTGCATCACTGATTTCCGCATAGTTTACAAGGCTTCCACCACTGAAACCTAAAGGAATCATCAAATCTATGTTAACGCTTGTACTGTTGCCAGCATCTAATGGACCAGCCAATGTGATTTGAGCTTCACTAGATGATATTGACATCCAATCTGGATCAATCAAAATCATACCAGCAGGAATGTAATCGGTGATGACCATATTATAGGCATCAATCGTTCCTTGATTGAATATATTAATCATAAAGGTGACCACATCACCTGGCTCAACAGTCATTGGAGCACCTGGCACCAATACTTTTGTTAAAGCCAAATCAAAGATTTCTTGCTCTACACCGATTTCAGCACCATCGTGGTCATCTTCGTCAGTCTCAGGATCTTGATCGTCTGGGTTACCAGAACCATCACCATCTGTTTCATTATCAGCATCTCCACTTGGATCACCACCTGAATCATTATCTGGCGTATTATCTGGCGTAGAATCGATGTCGTCTTGACTGTCACCATTTTCATCTTCAGCATCACTAATTTCAGCATAGTTTACCAAACTTTCACCATCATAATCTGGTGAAACTTGTAAATCAATATTTACATTGGTAATGTTACCAGCACCCAATGTAATAGGCAAGGTAATTTGTGCTTCTGTTGGTGAAATAGATATCCAATCTGGATCTGCAAGAATCATTCCTGCAGGAATATAATCGGTTACCACTACATTATAAGCATCTACTGTTCCTTGGTTGAATACATTGATCGAGAAAGTTACGACATCGCCTGGAGCTACCGTTGTTGGTTGACCAGGGGCTACGATTTTAGTCAAAGCCAAATCAAATGCCTCAATTAGGAAAGAAGCACCATCATGGTCATCTTCGTCGCCATTTTCACCATCAGTAGCATTGTCTTCACTATCACCATCGTTGTCGTCCGAATCATCTGGAGTTGAATCCACATCTTCAGCAGGATTACCATCTTCATCTTCTGCACCTGCAATTTCTGCAAAGTTTTCTACAGTACCTGTTAATGGTTCATCAATCGTTAATACGATTTCTAAATCAACAGAAGCACCTGGCGCTAAAGGACCAGCAATGGTTGTTTCAGCATTACCATCAGCCAAAGCAGTCCAACCATTTCCATCAGCACTACTCAAAGACAAACCAGCAGGGATGTAATCTACTACATCTATATTTTGAGCAGTCACAGCACCTTGATTGATTACCGTAATAACAAAAGTAACATCATCACCTTGGAAGACTGGGAACTCTTGGTCTGGAGAAATTACTTTGACCAAAGCCAAATCAAAGTCACCTGGATCAACACCTACTTCAGCACCATCATGGTCATCTTCGTCACCATTTTCGCCATCTACAGCATTGTCCTCACTATCACCATCATTTCCACCATCATCATCTGGCGTAGAATCGATGTCCTCTGGGCTGTTGCCATTTTCATCTTGAGCATCGCTTATTTCAGCAAAGTTTACTAAGCTTTCGCCATCGTAATCTGGTGAAACTTGCAAGTCGATATTGACACTGGTTGTTGTACCAGGAGCAACTAAGTAATTCAAAGTTGTTTGTGCCTCAGTAGCTGAAACAGAAAGCCAGTCCGCATCTACTAGTGTCATACCAGCAGGAATGTAATCAGTAATTGTAACACCGAAAGCATTTACTGTTCCTTGATTGGTGATGTTGATCATAAAAGTAACTACATCGCCAGGAGCAACTGTTGAAGCTTGACCAGGAGCCAATACTTTGGTTAAAGCCAAATCGAAGACTTCGACAGGGAAAGAAGCACCATCGTGGTCATCTTCGTCGCCATTTTCACCATCAGTAGCATTGTCTTCACTATCACCATCGTTGTCATCAGAATCATCAGGCGTAGAGTCGATGTCTTCAGCAGGATTGCCGTCTTCATCTTCTGCACCGGCAATTTCTGCAAAGTTTTCTACAGTACCTGTTAATGGTTCATCAATCGTTAATACGATTTCAACATCAACAGAAGCACTTGGCGCTAAAGGACCAGCAATGGTATTTGCAGCATTTCCATCAGCCAAAGCAGTCCAACCATTGTTGTCTGCACTACTCAATACCATACCAGCAGGAACATAATCCACTACATCAATGTTTTGAGCAGGAACAGTTCCTTGATTGCTTACCGTAATAACGAAAGTTACATTATCACCTTGGAATACTGGGAATTCTTGGTCTGGAGAAATTACTTTAACCAAAGCTAAATCGAATATCTCAGCCATTAAGACCGCACCATCATGGTCATCTTCATCACCATTGGTATTATCGGTATCGTCGTCTACATTTGGACCATCATTGTCCTCCTCATCATCTGGAGTAGAATCAACATCCTCAGGATTGTTGCCATCTTCGTCTTCTGCTTCACTAATTTCAGCAAAGTTTACAAACGTTCCATTATCAGGAATCACATCAACCACAACTGTTAAATCAACCGTTGTAGAACTTCCAGCAGCAATTGGACCACTAATTGTAGTATATACATCACCAGTTGAACTTGCTGCCCAGTCTGCATCAGACAAAGACAATCCAGCAGGTAAATAATCTACGATTTCTACATTATAGGCATCAACTGTTCCTTGATTTTCTATTGTAATGACAAAGGTAACTTCGTCGCCAATGGTAACCGTAGCAGGTGTGCCTGGAGCCAATTGTTTGATTAAAGCCAAGTCAAAGACTTCGACAGGAAGGTCTACACCATCCTCATCGTCTTCAGATTGATCTCCATCGTCATTTCCTTCATCACTATCGGTATCAGGAGGGTTGTTGCCATCCTCATCTTCAGCATCGGTAATTTCAGCAGTATTCTGAGTATTTGTAGGATCGAAATCTGGCGTAATCAGCGCAGTTAATTCAACTACTACACAATCACCACCATCAATAGGCCCAGCAAAAGTGTACATTGCTGCATTACCTGGTACAGCAATCCAATTGGCATCTGCCAATTCAAAGCCTGCTGGTAAATTGTCTTGAATTTCAACATTATAAGCGGTAATGGTTCCTTCGTTACATACTTCGATTAAATAAGTGACTTCATCACCAGGATATACAGGTACTTGTTGTGTAGGCGATAAGTTTTTAGACAAAGCCAAATCGAACGTACAATTGTCAAGACCTATTTCAGCAGGACAAGTTGTAACACATCCGTTGGCATCTTGTACCGTTACGGTATAGGTGCCTGCTTCTAAATTCATAAAGGTATTTCCAGGTTGGAAAGTACTTCCATCTAAGCTGTAGCTGAATGGTGCAATACCACCAGAAACAATAGAAGAAATCAATCCAGCTGAATTTAATGCACAATCAACATTAGAGACCATTGTTTCACAAGTCAATGGCATAGGCTCTGTAACCGTTGCCATACAACTGCTTGTACAATCTTGGTTAAACAAATCTGCAACCGTAATTACATAAGTACCAGCAGCCAAATTGTTAAAGCTATTTGCAGGAGTAAATGGACTACCATCTAAACTATATAGGAAACTTCCGCTTCCACCAAATGCGTCTAATGAGAGACTTCCATCTGCACCGCCACTACAACTATTTGGAGCAGTTGTAGCAAAACAACTGATTGGCAATGGCTCTTCTATTGTAACATAGCAAATAGAGACACACATTGGGTTTCCGACATTGCGAACTCCTAATGTATAGTTACCAGCTTCTAAATCAGTGAAAGCACCTGAACTTTGCCAAGTTGCCCAACCATCAATACTGAACTCGTAGTTTCCACTACCTCCTGTACCAACAGCGTTAAATGAACCATCGTTTCCACCATTACAGTTTACATCTTCGGTAAATGTGATGTTACACATAGGCGCACTTGGTGCTCCGATGGTTACTTCACAAGTTGAGCTACAATTGTTTGCATCAAGAATGGTCAATACGTAGTTACCTACCATTAAACCAGTAAAATCTGGAGAAGCTTGCGCCATTCCACTATTGATGCTATACGTATAAGGAGGCGTTCCACCAGTTCCAGTAATGGTAGCTGTACCATCCTCTACCATACAATCGGTTGCGTCGGTTCCAGTTACACTACAAGAAAGTACTGTTGGTTCATTGATTACTGCATCACAAGTGGTGATACATCCATTGGCATCTCTAGCAGTCACCATATAAGTTCCTGCACCTAATCCCATAAACGTATTACTTGCTTGCCATCCTGAATTAGGAATACTGTACTCATACGGAGCAGTTCCACCTTCAATAGTAACAGATAAACTTCCATCTTCTTCATCAAAACAAGTAGCATCAACTGTTAGCGTATTACAAGTCAAAGCAACAGGCTCAGAAATTAAAATACTACATTCAGTTGTACAATCATTGTCCGCAGCGTCTCTAGTTGTAACGGTATAACTTCCAGCAGCAAGCCCACTAAATTCGTTGCTTGTTTGGAAAGTTGTTCCATCTATACTGTATTCATAGGTTTCACTTCCACCCATTGCTGTTACGATTAATTCACCATCGCTTCCACCATTACAGTTTACATCAACTTGATCGATAAAGCAACTCATCTCGAAAGGCTCAGTGATTGTTGCTGTACATGTACTAACACACATTGGGTTTCCGACATTGCGGACCGTTATGGTATAGTCGCCAGCAGCTAAATCATCAAATATGCCACTCGCTTGGAAAGCACCTCCATCTAAGCTGTATTCATAACTACCGCTTCCACCGTCTCCAGCAGTTTCGATAGAACCGTTTTCGCCATTAAAGCAAGTAACGTTGTCTACAAATAAAATACTACAAGTAGGAGCATCTGGTGTTTCTATTAAAGCTTCGCATTCGGTTGTACATCCATTTGCGTCGGTAATCGTCACGGTATAAGTTCCTGCATCTAAATCAGTAAATTCACTATCGGCTTGTGCATTTCCACCATTAAGACTGTAAGCATAAGGAGCAACTCCACCAAAAGCAGATGCGGTAATTTTACCATCATTTGCCATACAATCGGTTTCATCGGTTGCTACCGTTGAGCAAACCAATTCTGATGGTTCTGCAATAGGAGCCGAACAAACAGAAATACATCCATTGACATCAATCACTGTGATGTCGTGGTTACCAGCAGCAACCCCTGTGAAGGTATTTCCTATTTGAGGAGTACCACCATCTAAGCTGTATTCATAAGGGGCAGTTCCACCATTGGCGGCCACAGAAATCACCCCATCGGTTCCTTCAAAACAACTGACATTAACGACTGCTGTATTACAAGCCAACACAACTGGTTCTCCGACTGCAACATTACAAATAGTTGCACATTCTGGATCTTCACTGTCTATAACAGTAATCACATAATCACCAGCAGCAAGACCTCCAAAAATAGGAGATAACTGAGTAGTTGTACCACCATCTATACTGTATACAAATTCCTCACTTCCACCAATAGCAGATACTTCGATAGAACCATCAGCGTTGCCTTCACAAGTAGCATCTGTTGCTGCTAAAGTACAACTCAATTCTTCTGGTTCTTCGATGGTTATGTGACATAGGCTCACACAATCAGGATTTCCAACATTGCGAACAGTCACAGTATAATCACCAGCAACCAAGCTTTCAAAAATACCAGAAGCTTGGTAAGGACTGCCATTTAGGCTAAACTCATAATTGCCACTTCCGTTCATTCCTTCTGCTTCTAAAGAACCATTGTTGCCACTATTACAAGTTACATCACTACTAAAAATGATGTCACAAGTAGGTGCTTCTGGTGTAGCAACTGTTGCACTACATATTGTTTCACAACCATTGGCATCTACGACTAATACGTCATAATCGCCTGCCATTAATCCAGTGAAAGTTTCACCAGTTTGAGCAGTTCCACCATTTAAGCTATAAGCATAAGGAGGCGTTCCACCACCAGCACTTATTGTAACAGTACCATCGGTCGCCATACAATCCGTTTCATCAGTAGCACTTGCTTCACAAGCCAATTCAGTTGGCTCTAAAATGCTCGCCAAACAAGTTGACTCACACCCATTTGCATCACGAACGGTTATTGCATACGTTCCAGCAGCCAAACCATCCAAGACATTTCCTGGTTGGAAAGCATCTCCATTGGCACTTATTGAATAAGGCATTGTTCCACCAGAAGGCGTTACTGTAATTTCACCATCACTTTCACCAAAACAGCTGACAATAGCCGTCTGAGTTGCTGAACAAGAAACCGCTGTTGGTTCCCCAATAACTACTTCACAAGTAGTTGTACACATATTATCTGCTGCGTCACGTACCGTTATGGTATATGTTCCAGCCGCTAATCCACTGAAGTTGTCTGCACCTTGGAAAGTTGTTCCATCAAGGCTGTATTCATAAGTTTGGCTTCCCCCCTCTGCACTTACAATGGCTGCACCATCGGCAACACCATTACAAGTAGCATCTGTTCCCAATACATCACAAGCCAGTACTTCTGGTTGTTCAATGGTTACAAAACAATCGCTGGTACACATTGGATTTCCAACATTACGAGTGGTAACGGTATAGTCTCCAGCACTAAGATCTGCAAAGATTCCAGAAGCTTGGAAAGCACCGCCGTTTAGGCTGTATTCATAATCAGTACTTCCCCCTGTTGCAACTGTTGTAATTTCACCATTGGCGCCATTAAAGCAAGTTACATCACTACTAAAAGCTATTTCGCACATAGGTGCTTCGGGACTGTCTATTGTAGCATCACAAGTTGTTTCACAACCATTTACATCAATTACTTTCACAACATAATTTCCAGCCGAAAGACCAGTAAAGCTGTTACTTGCTTGTGGTGTATCACCATTGAGGCTAAACATATATGAAGGAATACCACCAACACCTAAAACAGTAATGGTTCCATCATTGGCCATGCAGTCTGTCTCATCTGTAGCATTGGTTGAACAAGTTAATACAGCAGGTTCGGTAACAGTTACTTGACAAAGACTGACACAACCACTTGCATCCTGAATGGTTATGGTATGCATTCCTGCAGATACCATATCGAATACATTTCCAGGTTGGAAAGCACCGCCATCTAAGCTGTAGTTATAAGGTGTTCTTCCACCCATTCCAGTAATAGTAACAGTTCCATCATTACCACCATTACAACTTACCTCTTGTGTTGCGACAACATCGCAAGTTAAGGCAGGTGTATCTTCAACAGTAAAGGTTTCTACCAATACACAACCATAATCATCGGTAATGGTTACGGTATAATCACCCGCTTCTAAACCGATTAAGTCTTCGGTATCAGTATCTGGATCTTCGTCTCCATTATTGTCCCAATCGAAAGTATATCCTTCTGCTCCACCAGCTACTGTAATATCAATGGCACCATCGGCATCACCATTACAAGTAATGTCTTGAACCAAACCAATTACAGATAAAGGATCTGCTACTATGACAGAAGAGGTACATACTTTCTCAAAGCCATTTCCATCGGTAATGGTAACAATGTAGTCACCAGAATCATTGACATTTGCTCCCATAATTACTGGGTTTTGCTCATCGCTTGTAAATCCGTTTGGACCTGTCCAAGACCAACTAACTGCTGCTCCTCCACTTTCCATTAAGTTCACATCATCACCATCACAGTAAGGACCATCGTTGTCAACAAAACATTCACCAGGAATGATGATTGGAATGACCGCAGGATCGTGATCATCTTCATCTCCATCTGTACCATCGGTATCGTCGTCCGTAACTGGACCATCGTTTCCATTTTCATCATCAGGAGTAGAATCAATGTCAGCTGGCATATTGCCATCTACATCTTCTGCACCTGAAATTTCAGCATAGTTGGTGTAACTACCTGTTGTTGGATATGCATCTACAATTGTAGTAATTTGAATTATCATACATCCGTCTACTGCAAGAGGACCGTCTAATCTATAAGTTGCTGTATTGTTTGGTGCAGGTGACCAATCGGCATCAGCCAAACTCATTCCCATAGGAATATAATCTACCAAATCAATATTATAAGCTTCAACAGTTCCTTGGTTACAAACCTCAATATTGTAGGTAACATTATCACCTAAAGTAACTGGGCTTGCTTGAGTAGGCGACAACATTTTAGTCAAAGCCAAATCAAATATTTCAACTGGAACCAAAGCAGGGTCATGGTCATCCTCATCGTTTGTACCATCATCATTAATTTCATCATCAGTACCCGTTCCAACATCACCACCAGCATCATTGGTATTGTCCCCGTCAGGAGTTGAATCAATGTCAGGATATCCTTCACCAAACTCATCATCAGCAGAACTGATTTCAGCCTCATTAACAGCATCACCAGCCGCAGCAAGATCTGATACTTGTAGGGTAATAGAAATGGTTGTTGAACCGTTTGGTAAAAGAGGACCAGAGATGATAAAAGAAGCAGCGCCTCCACCCAAGTCAAACCAATTTGGATCTGCTAAAACAAATCCAGCAGGTAAATAATCGGTTACTTCAATGTCTTGTGCATTGACTGTTCCTTGATTGTATACCGTAATTTCAAAAGTAACAAAGTCGTTTAAGAACACAGGTACTTGTTGCGTAGGTGACAAAACTTTGTCTAAAGCTACATCAAATACACACTCATCAATATCTAAGACCAATGGTTCAGAAGTTACTTCACAACCATTTGCGTCTGTACCTTTAACGATGTATTCACCACTACCAGCAGGTAAGGTAAAGAAGTTAGAAGGACCTGATTGATTCAACACTTCATTTCCTCCAACGATGGAATAGAATTTATAATTCGCAAGACCAGCAGGCGTTGCTTCCATTGAATCTGGCGCATACGCCAAGAAACAATTTTCACTACCATTGTATTCTAAAGTTACAGGCTGTGTTTCAATTACATCAATGGAAAATACCGTTGAAGCCGTACAACCACCATTGCTATTTGTTACTGTAACAGTATAAGCAATATCAGCAACAGGATTACAAATTTCTGGTGTTTCAGAAGTAGCATCATCTAAGTAAGTCGTAGGACTCCATTCGATGGTTACGTTTCCTTCCCACTCTTTAGGTAAATCCAAATCAAGCGTTTTACATTCGCTGTCACAAACTTCTTCGATTTCATAAGGACCGATTTCAAATACAGACATTTCATTCAAAGTGAAAGAAAAGTCAGACGTACACTCTCCAAAAGTAGAGGTTACGATTATTTCTACTTCTTGATCCTCAAAGCCATCAACAATTTCAATGTCTATACTGTCACCAACTTCTGTAAAGGTTGCACCTTCACTTGGAACAGCCACAAAAGTATATTCGTCTCCACAAGCAGGAAGCGTTAATGGTGTATCAGGACACACCACCACGTCTTCTGGTAATTCAGCAAAGAAACTAGGTGTAATTTCATCGATAGGAATGGTTACTGCATCGCAATCACAATCAGAGTTTTGCGTCACTTGTAACAATACAGGACAAGACAGAGCTTGGTCTACTGTTATTTGACCCATTACTTCTGTGCTGTCGTCAGCAAACAAAGAGACAGACTGTACATCTGTACCCAATACGATGTCGTAGTCATCTACAACGCCATTTAAGTCAACATCACGAACGAGTGTTACTGTGATGTCATCGTTGTAAGTAGCTGTTAAGGTATTTGCCAAGAACGAATAATCCAATACTGCAGTAGCAGGGTCCATATCACAAGTTGTATATAATACAGCTTCACTGATTAATAGAGGTGCAACGACTTCTACTTCCAACAAAGGATTGACACTATTCAATACAAACACATCACAGGTTCCACCTGTAGCACAAACAAATTCTTCTAATCTCGATTTAATATCGACTCCAATATCAAAGAGTCCACAAGCAATATCGTCTGCCAAAGCTACATCTAACTCAACTGCAACTTGGTTTCCAACGGCAATACCATCTGGAATATCTATACAAACCTTACTCGTCGTTGCATCAATGGTTTCCACTGGATTTGGCGTAGCACCAGGAGGAGAAACAACACTGATAGAACCAGGTTGGTAATCAATTTCACCCACAGGGAAAGTCAAACACATAGTTGTCATTAACGTCTCTGCATCTGGATTGGTAGATACATTTAAAGAGTTCAAGCTTATGGTTGTAATGTCACCACACTGAATTTGTACGGGATCGGCAAAAGTCAATAATTGTGCATAATCTACAGGATCGGCACCATCAATGATGATTTTCTCACTTTCGGCAAGATTAGATGTGAGTGTTGCTTCACAAGGATCAGCTGCTTCCGTCTGGAAGAATGGAGCAGTACCACTGACAAACTCATCACAATCGGTTACTGCTTTAAAGCGAATGGCTACCTTGTTGCTATCGGTTGCAGCAGAATTTCCATTGGTTCCTGTTAATCCATTGGCATCTAAGAAAGCTGAAAAATCAGCTGCTGTAGCAAATGAATAAATATCGCCATAAGGGCTGCTGCCCATAAATACTGGTACACTAGTCAAAGGAACATAAGATCCAAAGTTTACAGGACCACCAGGATAAGCCATTTCCCAACTTGCTGGGTCAACCGTAATACCTGTAGGTATGTAAAAAGTAGGAATAATGTTTGTCAAGGTTGTTGGTCTAACATTTTTGATTCTAGTCTCAAAATCAATGTCTGCACACAACTCATAATTCATTACACCTGGTTCAGGAGTAACCCATTCTGATTGTAATCCTGATTCGCCAACAATGTACATATAACAAGCTTTTGCATCAGAACAAGCACCACCTGTACTAACCAAAGCAGCTTTGTTTGGATCACAACCAGAAGTCGTTGAAATACAAATTTCGGTATCTGGATCATCTCCAACAGGACAGAACAACAATTCTGTAACAATGGTTAATTCCATACATTCCCCTGGAGGAATGTCTGCGCCCAATACTTGATAAATATTATGAGTCGCTGTTGTTGTGATCAAGGTTGCCGTTAAAGAAGCTCCAGAATCATCTAACACATCTTCTAATCCGATACTCAATGGAAGCGATATGGTATTCGCAACATTGGTATGATCGGCACCTCCAGCACCAGCACAAACAGTGTAAGTGACTATTTCTGGATTACCTTGATTGTCAGCAATCAATACTTTATCAGTAGAAGCTGTTAAAGGAGGGTATGTTCCAGCTGAATTACTAAAATTATCCATAGATACAATTTCCTCAGTTAAGGTACGATCTGGGTGGTTTGGATAATCAACTGGATCTGGACCAAATGGCCAGTACCATTTAATACTGTTTGCATAATTTATGCCATTATGAGCAAAAGCAGGTCCGACAATACTCGTTCCAAAAGGCGTTCCATAAGTAGAACCAATTGTAAAATCAGGATCTAATGTTCTATTAGCTGGACTTAATGTAATATGATCTTTAACATAAGGCAATGCAAATTGTCCATTTAATTGGAAATTTTCTGCTGCTATTGGTTTTGGACATAAGACAGCTAAATTGTATTTTACTTTAAAATTACAATCATTGGTCCCACCAATAGACATTATTGGGAATGGATCAAGTGCTTCATTAATAAGCGGTTCATTATAGGTTAATTGCTCATAACAAGAATTTTGTCCATCTAAGAAAGCTTGGTCAATCACTCTTAAAACCGCAGGCATACCATCGTCTAAAGCCGTACAACATTTTCCGTTAACGGGGTCTTCAAAACAGGTTAAATTACCATAGGTTTCGTCAATCCATTTTCCATCAAGAGGCGTCTCTACGCCAAAATAATCTTCAATGACCATATCGCCTTGATAGACCAAATTAGAAGGGAATTGAATGTCTAAGAATTCCACTCCCATAGCAGGACGGTATTCATTTTCAAACCATGGAGTTACTCCTGGGTCAACTTCAGGTACTGGATTGAGTAATGTAAATGTGTGTTCTATTGCAACTTCACAAGCGTCTGCTGTAACAGTTGTCGTATGTTCTATAGGGCCTGGTTTATGAAATTCCCAAACTGCACTTCCAGTACAAGCACTTCCTAAAAGGCTGTTTCCACAGCTGTTCTCATCCCAACCATATGCGCTAAAATAAGAACGCATAATTTGTGTTTCGAGATAATCTGGCTTAAAATCTGCTGCCGGGCTTGCTGTCACAGGTACTTTAAAATCATATTGAATTTTATCTCCTGCTTGAAAATCATAAGCATCCAATATGGATTGATAACAAGCAGCTGCATCGGTAGGGCTATCCTTACACTCATTCAATTCTCCAAAACGAACAGTAAGAAAAAATCCATCATCGTTTTCGTCATTTGAATTATTACTATGATAATATCTACTCCCATTTAATTTTTGGAGACCTCCAATGCCAGGAATGGTTCCATCTGCCAACCTCTTTCCACTAAGCTCTGTTTGGTCAAGTGGCCAATTTGGAGAGGCATTGTCAATAATTTTATCGAGACATTCCTGAGGAGCAGTTGCATCTGTAAAGCCACCTTCCACGCCAAAACCTCGAAAATCAATACCAACTGCATTATTCTGAGCAGCAGTCATTGCGGGAGCTTGTCCATTTCCAGGATATAAGTCAGCAATACAATCAAAACGCAAAGGCGTTACCACATCTGTATCCGCATCTTTATGATAAAGATCAATAAACTGAGAATTTGATATATCCAACATTCCAGGCGCAGTAAATCCAAGTTCATAGAATGTAAAAGTCCAATAATTATTGGCTTTTCTAAACAAATCAATGTCATTTATCTGCATTTCGACCCTTACATACATAGAGTCACCAGCTATAAATCTGGTTAAATCTTCAACAGGAATATTTGCAGGATCAACTTTTTGCGTCATTGTTTTATCTGTATAACCATAATTGGTACGATAGAAGGTATCAATTTGAGTCGTCCAAGGACAAACACATGTACATCCAGAACTACTCCACCTAATGTAGGTCTTAACACTGTGACAAGACCTGACCACAGCACAGTCTGGTTCAGTACAACCCATACATTCTTCTTTTACTTGCCAATCGGCAGTAATATAAGTAGCAGAACCACAATGTCCATTACTTTCTAAATTAAAATAGTAATCATGACCACTTCCATCGTTTGCTAAATCACCTGCAGGGATTAAAATACGAATACCGATGGTATCACCAGTAGGTGTCAATTCATAAGACCAAGTGGTTGCTCCAACGGGATTACCCATATAGGTAGCAGACCCCTCTTCATAACGCAAGTCTTTCCAAGCACTTCCTGTATTTTCAAAACCAACAGGAGAGTTTGGCGGCGGATTGTTCATTTGACCCAAACCACCAGAAATAAGGATTTCGGCATATAAATTACTTCCACCACAACCAGTTAGATTCTCAGAACCAAATACATAGTTTAGTGTATAACCATTGTCAAAAGCTTTCCAAGTAGTACAAGTTCCAGATGTATGGTCTTCTGTCACAAAATTAGTTGTGCTACCATTTAAACCAACCGTTTCATTGGTTGCAAAACTCGTTTCACCATAACTAAAATCAATGACTGGGTCTAAAGCCAATGCATCATTCATCGTTTGACCACAATTCCTTTTACCACCAATATACATATTCTCAATGGCACAAGCATTGGGAGAACATGCCGCTCCATCGGGCGCACATACGGTACTCATATTAACGACTACATCAATGGTATTGCCTGTTTCTACATCATCTATAGCACCATCGCCATCAAGATCAGTCATACCAGTTATAGGCGCTGCATTGCCTGTTAAGTCAACCACCATTCGGGCGCCGACCAATTCAAAAGGAACAGAAACGCCACCTACCGTTACATTACTCGTCATTACATTCGGTGTTTCACAAGCGTCCCAACTGATCGTTAAATCTGTCCAGTTTCCTGTAATAGGATCTGGGTCGATAGAAGAAAAAGACGCACTCCAAATGAAATCATCGCTGCAGAAAACACCTGTTTGATCGTAAGAAGAAGCACTTAATTGGGCTCTTGCCGAGGCAGTTGGTGTGTATTGAACAGAACCTGTTTTAATGCTTGGTTCTGCACACAATTCATCGCTACAACCAAAAGTAGCACCATAATCTATGATAACAGCTTCTATATCTACACATTCAGTAATAGAATAACAAACCGATACGGTTACCTGCTCATTCGTATCAAAACGATCATTGGCAGGTGCGCCTAATGGATCGAAGTTGTCTACAAAATAAGTATTTGGAATGGTTCCCTCTAAGGTTAAACTTCCTTGATCATAGGTATAACCAGTCCATGGCGTACCATTTACTTCTACACTTGTAATGTCCATGATTGTCTCGTCAATACCTACAGCTGTAAACACAAAATCGTTTACATACGCAGAAATACCATCTTGAGAAATTACTACATTATGACAACGAGGAGTGGTATTATTGATGACGATGTTATCGTCGGTCATTCCCAAGTTGTTTATTTCAATAGTGTTTAATACTGCTATATTGATTTCTGATGACAGTTCAATAATACTGGGTTCTGTAACTGTACAAAGCGTACCTCCCAATAAATATTCAGCTGTACCAGCAACCATTACAGGCAGCTCCTCTGGATCCAAATCACAATTTACCCGAATGCCCACATTGGCAACAATATAGGCGCCTGCGGGTGCATTGGGGACTTGAAAAACTGGATTTGAAGGATCGGATACATCAAGTTCGTTTACCATTTCTGACGGAAAATGACTGGCAACAAAGCCATCATACTCGATTCCATCAGGAAGGTTTAGTGTAATTGTCAAAGGAGACAAGTCTTCATCTCCATTTGAAAAAAACAGTACGGCAAGAGTGTCGGCATCACCACATTGCACCAATTCATCTAACTCCGCATAACCGGGAATAGCGTTTAGTGTTTGTAGATAGCTCGGAGGGCATTCTTGAGCTTGTGCGGATTGAGTCATACTCAACGCCAAAAAACCCACCAAGCTATATAAGGTGAGTTTACACAATCTCCAAGAATAATTGAAGTAGTTGTACGTGAACATCTGAGAAATTTTAAATGTAATAATTTTTAAATAATTTATTTTTTAAAATATGTTTTATCGCTATATGTGATGCACTCAAACGAATGCATAAATGGGTTTAATGATTGGTATTTTGAGCATCACGTGCTATGAATGAGATGCCTTTACCAATGGTATAATCTTATTGATCTAATTATTGTGTAAACATTAATTCGATGTTTTATTGAGGTTAAGGGGTATTAATTCGTTGAAGCTGTTATTAATAATGTGCTGTTGGGTTAATTTTACGGAAGAGAATGTTTCAATGTTTCAATGTTTCAATATTTCAATATGAGAATGTGGGAATGACTCAATTTTGAATGGCTGAACGTGGAAATGGCTCAATTTTGAATGGCTGACTGTGTGGGATGACCTAGAATGGGTAAAGAAAATTCATGAGCTTTCTTAATGGGATGGTATAAAAAGCTACTCCTTTTTTTAGAAAAAATGGGGATGGATGTTGTTTTGTAGTGTGTGAGGGTTTAAACCTTTGTTACAGAGTTTTATATGCCAGAAAAGAGAGAGAATGCTTAATTATGGGTGTTTTGTTGCTTTTTTTGTTAAAATAACGTGAGTTTGGGACTATGGATGACTGACGGTAAAAATAAATGAACGATTAACGCCATTTTCTTGGATGATTAAATAGTAGTTGGCTGTTGGTAAGTTATTGGTGGGTATTGTTAAATAGGATTCAGTGGTTTCTATGGTACTGAGGTGTTTGCCCAATAAATCAAAAAGGTGAATCTGCTTTGTTTGATCTTTTGATGGCTGAAAGCTGATCTGTAATTTATCGTCGGCTGGGTTTGGATAAAGCATCATATATTCTATGGGCAAGGACATTGTTCCATCAATGACGGTATCCATTTCGGTTTCAATTTCATATATGACCGTTTGTGTTAAAGTATCGCTTCCGCAATTTTCACTAAAAGCAAGGAGACTCACAAAATAAACTCCTGTGTCCGGAAGGACGTAAGTTTGTGGTATTGTTTGGGATAAAAAAGTGGTGTCGTTTATTTGCCAAGAAACCGTATCTGTATTTATAGATAAATCTTCGAGGAATAAAATACTGTCTTCGAGCGACCAAGAAAAATCGGTGATCATAGCTGGCAATAGGGTTACATTGATGGTATCTCTAACAAAGCATCCTTTGTAGCTTGTTCTTAATACATATTCGCCTTCGTCAAATACGGTAAGGTTTTTGGTTGTATCTCCTGTTGACCAATCGAATTGGGTGACAGGATCTGTAACCAAAGGAACGATGACCAAGCTGTCGCAACCGATGGAGTCTATTTCCAAGCTCACGTCGGGCGGACTGTTGATGGTGACTGTTGTTTGTATGGTATCGTTGCTGGTATTGGTATCGCCTTCTAAATTGGTAAATGCGGTTATGTGCAATGAATCTCCAAAGAGGTTTTGTAATTGAAAGATAGAGAAACGCCCTCCGAGTGGATCAATTGGATTGCTGATGGTGTCGTGTAAAATGGTGTCGATCGCTCCGCTAACAATGGCTGTGGTTATAAAATCGCCTTGTAGTCTGTCGTTAAAATTTTGGTTTCGGACAACCAAACTGAGTTGAGTGGTTTCACAAAATTCTATTGATGGATTGACCACATCGCTGATACCTACATCGCCAGGTGGAATAAATAGTCCGATTACTCGAATATTGTCTAAAAAAAGCAATACATCTACGGTATCTTCTATGGTTCCTTCGCTGGCATAAAATGCAATGGATATTTCTTGTCCTGAATAGTCCAATAATGAAAGGGTATCGGTTTGTCCTATTGGTGAAATGACAGAATCGGAATTGTAGCTGTGTAAAATTTCAAAAGAAGCACCACAATCGGTCGAAACCATTACGGCAAAGGTATCGTCGCTTCCCAATGTAGCAGCATCGGTATTGGCAAATTGGGTGAGTGCTAAGTCATATATCAACTGAGTCGTATCAACGACTTCAAATCGGGGACCAATGATCCAAGATTGCTTATTGTTCTGCCAAAGATTAATGGCTGCGGCTGTTCCATTTTCGTGGGCTGGATTATTGCCAAAAAAGTCAGCAGCCCATTGACTATTTTCTTCTTCATAATCTGGAACAAACCCTAAGTCCAAAACACCTTCAGCTTCTACCCATTTGGGTTCAATTTCAGTTAAATTATTGCCATTATAATTTTCAAATGTAAGTGGAAACGTTAAATTATAATCGGGTGATTGGTGAATAAAAGTGATTGTTTCTAGTGTATCGTTTAATTGATTTCCATCAACACTCCAACTCAAAAAAACAGTTACTTCATAATTACCATACTGACTAAAATCAAAAACATTGACTGTTTCAAAAACACCACTTTCACCAGCAGCCAAATCATTACCTATTAGACTTTCTGCAAAGGTCACCAATGTACTGTCTGGATAAAGAATCGTTCCGCCTAGCAAAACATCTTCAGCAACCACAACATTTTCAACTCCAACGTTGGACAAGCCCACTACTATTTTTTCATTTGATCCAAAACAACTAAGATAAGGACTTGGGCTTTCCAAAGCAGTCAGCGACAAATCATTATCTAAGGTCGTAGAGAAGTTTATGTTGTCAATAAAAATGTCTTTATTGGCATTGCTCAAAAACGCAACAACCACTGTTTCCCCTATGTAATCGGTTAACAGAATACTATCTGCTTCAAAAACGCTATTGGTTGCATCATAGCTGACCAATACTTGCTGCGTATAACCACAATCATTTGATATTAATATGGTTAGACTTTCATTCAAATCAAACCAAGAAGGATTTTGATTAAAATAATCGTTGATGCTTAAGTCGAAAATTAATTGTGTGTTGCTTTCAATAAAAATAGGTGCGGTGGTTATTTTTTGACTGAGGCTGTTGGCAAGATTGACAGACAAGGCATTTTCGCTATTGCTGTCATTTCCAAAAAAACCCAAAGATTCGATGTTAAAATCATAAAAATAATTTACTTGAAAATTATCGTCAAAGTCAATTAAAATTGGAGCATTCACTGTTGGCAAAGATTCAAAAATTTTACTAAAAATATTATTAAAAGGCAAATCATTGTTACTTGATAATTCAATTTCAAAAAGCACATTATTCAAATCAGGAACTTCACTTAATGACAATAAAACAGTGTCGTTTATTCCCAGAGTTGTTTCATCAAAATCAGCAAAAGGAATTCCTGCAACGGTTCCGTTCAAATCATAATCGGTTTCAGAAAGCAACACCTCGCTTGTGCCATAGTTTGCAACAGCTATTTCAAAAGGAATCCCATCAGGCAAACACGGTCTATCAAAGAAGGCTTGAGGATAAACAAATCCCACATCAACAATAGGCGTTTCACCAATAAAAACATTGTCTACAAAAACATCCAGTGAAACACTGTTTTCTATTTCATTATTACCTACAAAAAAAGCAACTCGAATGGAATCGTTTTGCCACTGATTTAAGTCTACAATCACCACTTCATTTTGCGCATTGACTTGCCAAACCATTGTTTCATTTTCACAATTGGTTAAGACCCTAACCTCAAAAACATTGCCCCCTTGAAGACTTGTCAAAGCCGTTTGATTCTCTAGGCAAATACTATACTCAAAGCGCAAAACGGTATTATTGTTTGGAACAAAAAGAGGCGAAGCCAAATAAGCCGTTTGATTGGGGGTTTTGAGCGTAGTTTTTTGTGCTGTTTGAAATGGATGTATGGAATCGTTTTGATAAACGCCATTGGTCCATTTATCACTCTCTACCTCCGAAGCCAGTTCATTAACCACCAACCAAGATTCCACCTCCAACTCATTGGAGACAATGGTTGGCAAAAGAATTGATTCAGTGTCGGTACAAAGAATGCCATCTGTTTGAGCTTTTAAGGTAAAGGTTAAACATAAACAGAAAGAGAGTAATAAGTATTTTAAAAACATTTTCTAAAATTAACTTAAAACTGCAACTCTATTATTTAAAATCCGTCTTTAAGATTAAAAAACACTTAAAAAGCCATTTATCAGTCATTGAATTTAAAGAAGCCCTTACCTTTAATTTGTCTTCGGGTGTTCTGAGCGAAAGGTGGGAATGGAGATGACTAAAAGCTGAAGACGAAAACCAACCCAACACAAAATTTCACTACAGAGCCTATGAAACAAAGTCTTTTACTCCTCCTCTTAATTTGTATTTGCAGTACTCCTTCTATTTATGCACAAAACGAATCGGTTGCTGTCAAAAAGGAACTGAACGCCTTACGAATTACCGAAAAAATTACCATCGATGGTTACCTAAATGAAGCCGCTTGGGAAAATGCGCCCATTGCTGGAGATTTTGTTGAAGGCAACCCCAATCCAGGAGAAACGCCCAATCAAAAAACAGAAGTAAAGGTTTTATACGACGATGAAGCCATTTACATAGGTGCTTTTTGTTACGATACCGAACCTACTAAAATTCTAAAAGCTTTATCGGCTAGAGATGAAATTAGCAATACCGATTTTTTCTTGGTAGTGATTGATGCTTTTGAAGATGGAATCAATGGGGTTGGATTTGTGGTGACTGCTTCGGGTGTTCAATTTGATGAAAAGTATTCGGCTTCTGGAAATGATCAAAATTGGAATGCCGTTTGGAACAGTGGCGTGTCTATCAATGAAGAAGGGTGGATAGCAGAATACCGCATTCCTTTCTCGGCATTGCGTTTTCCGAATAAAGACATCCAGCAGTGGAATTTAAATTTTGGTCGAGATTTACGTAGAGACAGGGAGCGCAGTTGGTGGAATCCCATTGATCCAGAAGTCAGAGGTTTTCTCAATCAGGCGGGTAAACTAAAAGGCATTACAAATGTAGAAGCTCCTATTCGTTTGTTTTTGTATCCTTATGTTTCTGGTATTGTAGATTTTAATGACGGCGCCGCTGCTGCTAGATTCGCTGGTGGTATGGACATCAAGTATGGATTAACCGATGCCTTTACTTTGGATGCTACACTCATTCCCGATTTTAGTCAAGTACGTTCCGACAATCAAGTCTTAAACCTTTCTCCCTTTGAAGTGGCATTTGAAGAAAACAGACAATTTTTTACCGAAGGAATTGAATTGTTCAATAAAGCCAATCTGTTTTACTCTCGTAGAATTGGCGGAACACCCTTAAACTATGGAGATCCATACGACGATTTAGCAGACGCCGAAAAAGTAACCATCAATCCTACTGAAACCAAATTACTCAATGCCACCAAAATTTCTGGTCGAACCAAAAACAATACTGGTTTGGGTATTTTTAATGCCATTGTGGGCGAAAGTTTTGCCACCATCGAAGATACCTTAACAGGAAAAACCAGAGAAGTCAAGACCAATTCTCGGACCAATTACAACATCGTTTCTTTTGATCAAGGATTGAAAAACAATTCTTATTTTACCATTATTAATACCAATGTACTAAGAGAAGGATTGGACTACGATGCCAATGTATTGGGTACTGAGTTTGAGTTTAGAGACAAGAATAATAAATATTCCCTTACAGGTGGTGGTGCTTATAGTAAAAAGTTTGGGACCAACAACGATACAACTGATTCTGGCTATAAGTACAATATTGGTCTATCGAAAATATATGGTCAATTTACGGCATCATTGGAACACGTTATAGAAAGCAAATACTATGATCCCAATGATTTGGGCTTGCTGTTTAATCCAAATGAAAATACGACCATTTTAGGATTAAATTGGAACCAATATGAACCTGTTGGACCTTTTAACAGAATTGGCATTAGCTTGTGGCAATGGTACAGTCGTCTTCAAGAACCCAGTCTTTTTTCAGAATATGGTTTCAATTTTGAGTATTTCTTTATCACCAAAAAATTCTTTGCCTTTGGTGGTTGGTTCAATGCCAAACCTTTTGATGTCCATGACTTTTTTGAACCGAGAGTAGATGGTCGAGAATATTTGATACCCAAAAATATTATTACTGGAGGATGGATTTCAACCGATTATAGAAAAGCACTTGCCTTGGATTTTCGCTTGGGTATTCAAAAGTATGCAAGTGAAGGGCGACATCAAAAGTACATGGTTTTTTCTCCTAGATGGCGGGTCAATGATCGTCTGTTAATTATCCACGAATATGAAGTAGAATTAAAATACAATGATGAAGGTTATGTTGATTATAATGAAGATACTGATGAAATTAATTTTGGCATCCGACAATTTGATACCCACACCAACACCTTAAACATCAGTTATATTTTTACCAATACGGCAAGTATCAATTTTAGGGCAAGACACCTTTGGGCAACCGCAAACTACCAGGATTATGCCTTATTAGAAGAGGATGGTTCTTTAAACAAGTTCACTTCATATACAGGTATGGACGAAGATGGCACCTCTGCTCACGATCGAAATTTTAATGCATTCACCATTGACACCAACTTCCGTTGGCAGTTTTGGCCAGGTAGTGAACTCAACCTAACTTGGAAAAACGCCATTTTTACCAGCGACAATATTCCAGAAATTGGTTTTGGTCAAAACTTTAAAGACGTCATGAGTTCATCACAAAACAACAGTATTTCGCTTAGAGTGCTGTTCTTTATTGATTATTTGAATGTGCAAAAAAGATTTAGAAGTTAGGGAGTTGGATGATGGATGATGGATGATGGATGATGGAAATATAACATAATCTAGTATTCTAATGAAACAGCTATTTTGGCTGCCAATTTTACATTGTTAAAATACAACTGAATATTGGAATCAAGGCTTTCGCCTCCAGTGAGTTCTTTTACCTTAGCTAGTAAAAAAGGAGTGCTTTCTTTCCCTTTAATTTGTTTGGCTTCCGCCTCCTCAAGTGCTTGGTTGATGATTTGTGCTATAAAGTCTCCATCTTGCTGGAAAGCTGCTGGAATGGGATTGGCAACAACGACGCCTCCTTGTAATGGGATGTTCCATTTTACCGAAATCAGTTCTGCAATTTCTTTGGGGGTGTCCAATTGGTAATCGACTTCAAAACCGCTTTTTCGGGTATAAAAAGCAGGCAATTCTTTGGTCTGATAACCAATGACTGGAACTCCGTGGGTTTCTAAATATTCTAAAGTTAAGCCCAAATCTAAAATAGATTTTATGCCCGCACAAACGACGGCAACATTGGTTCTTGCCAATTCTTGTAGGTCAGCCGATATGTCAAAAGTCGTACCAGCTCCTCGGTGAACACCACCAATTCCTCCTGTTGCAAACACCCTAATTCCAGCCAAGTCGGCACCAATCATAGTAGAAGCAACGGTAGTCGCACCATCTATTTTTTTGGCGAACAAATAGGGCAAATCTCTTCTACTGGCTTTGACAATCTTCTTGCCTGACTTCCCCAAATAGTCGATTTCATCTGCAGTCAATCCCACTCGAAATTTACCATCTAAAATGGCTATGGTCGCAGGAATGGCGCCCAACTCTTTAACCATTTGTTCTGCCCGAAGTGCCGTTTCTACATTCTGCGGATAAGGCATGCCGTGTGAAATAATGGTCGATTCTAAGGCAACTACAGGTCTGTTGTTTGTGATCGCCTCTTGAACTTGAGGATGCACATTGGTATATGTCATATCAGTTTGTTTGTCTATATTGGAATTCCTCCTTGGTGTTGCGTACTCTTTTTGTATCAGGATTTACTGGATTTTAGGATTTGCTGGATTATTTTCTTCGGTGCCTGCTCATTTGTTAATTCACTAATTTAATCAAGACAATCCTAGAATCCTGAAAATCTTGATGCCGGAGGCACTATTAAGATTTCCAACTCAAACATTGTATTTAGAATTATAAACTTTCTTAAACTGTAAACTCTTTGCTCCAAAGTTGATGAGTAAACCAATAGGTTTGTCATAAGCGACCACATAATTTTTGGCTTGTGCCAAATGTACATCTTCCAAATTGATGACTGCTTTTATTTCTACAATCACCTCTTCCGCCACCACAAAATCTGCTCTTCGTGTCCCTACTTGTCTCCCTTCATAAAAAATGATCTGCTCTTTCTCTCTGGCAAAACTCAGACCCGCTTTCTCAAACTCAATTACCAAGCACCTCTGATAAATCACTTCTTGAAAACCATTCCCCAATGTGTTGTGTACTTTCATCGCACACCCATTTATCTTATAAGTGATATCGTTTAAATTCATTTTTACTTTTTCTTTTGTATCAGGATTTACTGGATTTTAGGATTCAATGGATTATTTTCTTCGGTGCATGCTCATTTGTTAATTCATTAATTTAATCAAGACAATCCTAGAATCCTGAAAATCCTGATGCCGGAGGCACAATATTGTCTGTATCAGGATTTACTGGATTTTAGGATTCAATGGATTATTTCCTTTGGTTCCTGCTCATTTGTTAATTCACTAATTTAATCAAGATAATCTTAGAATCCTGAAAATCCTGATGCCGGAGGCACAATTCAAGCTTTACACAGTTCCAAAACACTCGCCTCATTGATATTGGGATTGATGGTGTCTTCATGGCCAATGGTGATGGCAGAGCAAGCAGTTGCAATTTTTACGCTGTCTGAAAGATTCATTCCTTTGAGTTCGGCATAGACCAAACCTGCTACGAAAGCATCTCCGGCACCATTGGTATTTACAACATTGACTTTGGGTGGAAGCAAGATGCTTTCGTGTTCTTTATTGCTGTAAAACACGCCTTGCTTGCTTAAAGTGATGCAGACGTTCTTGACACCACGAGCGTGAAAATACTGAGCAGCATTTTTCAAATCGGTTTCGTTGTTTATAATTAAATTGGTTAAAATTTCTGCTTCGTATTTGTTTGTTTTTAAAATGTCTAAATGTGCCAGTATGGATTCGCACTCTTTGGCTTTATCGCCCGAAACGGTATCTACAATGTACTTTTGTTCAGGGATGCTCTTGACCAAATACGCCAGAACATCTTTTGGAATATTGGTTTCCAACACAATGGCTTGTGCATTCTCTAGGATTTCCTTTTTTTGATCAATAAAATGTTTGTCGATTTTTTCGCAAATAGACATGGCGGCAATAGCTACAGACAAATCGTTGCTCTCGTTCATAATCGCCATAAAGACCGAAGAACTTTCATGCTCTAAGAAAAGTGCGTCTTCTACATCAATGCCTATTTGTCGACAATTTTCTGTAATTTGTTTGCCATATAAATCACCACCGATGGGACTCATCAGTTTGGTTTGCACGCCCAAACGAACCAAAATTTCTGCGATGTTCCGCCCTACACCACCAATGGACAAACCCAATCGACCTATGGTTGAATCGCCTTGAATTAATTTGTTTTGGGGGAATCCTGTTATGTCTACCGTCGCTGCGCCAATGACACAAACATAGTCTTGGTTTTCTTTCATATCTGAGATTTCGAGAGTTTGGGGTATTGAGATTTCGAGACATCTAAACTCCACTACCAAAACTCTTGTTACTTTTGAACAAAAATAATAAAATTTCCATGATGCGTTGGCTTTATCTTTGATCTTTGATGGATGATAAAAAGTAGCACAATCGTTATACAAAGAATTTTAATAAAATTATGATCAATATTTTTCAACATAAAAAACCCATCATAGGCATGGTGCATTTATTGCCTTTGCCTGGAACGCCCAAACACAAACATTCGGTAAAAACCATTGTGGATAAAGCCGTTGAAGAGGCGTTGGTTTATGAGTCTTGCGGATTAAATGGTTTGATTATCGAAAATATGCATGATGTCCCTTATGTTAATGGGAAGGCGGGACACGAAATTAGTACATTGATGGGAATTGTAGGTTATGAAATAAAACGCCAAACCAATTTGCCTTGTGGGATTCAAATATTGGCGGCGGCCAATAAGGCAGCTATGGCAACGGCTTTGAGTGCCGGTCTTGACTTTATTCGTGCCGAAGGTTTTGTATTTGGACACCTTGCCGATGAAGGTTATATAGATGCCAATGCTGCAGATTTATTGCGCTACCGAAAAATGATTGGTGCTGAACACATTGCCATTTGGACGGACATTAAGAAAAAACATTCTGCGCACTCTATAACCTCGGATGTAGACATAGTGGAAACGGCTAAAGCAGCAGAATTCTTTTTGAGTGATGGATTGATTGTTACAGGAAGCAGCACAGGAACTAAAGCCAATATTGAAGAAATAAAGGCAGTAAAAGAGGGAAGCAACTTACCTTTAATGGTCGGCTCGGGTATTACAGATAAAAATATAAAAGACTACTTACCTTTCTGCGATGGCGTAATTGTGGGCTCCTATTTTAAAAAGGACGGAGACTGGAAAAATGAACTGGATAAAAATAGAATAGATGAGCTTGTTAAAATGGTTGATAGTTGATAGTCGGTGGTCGGTGGTCGGTGGTCGGTGGTCGGTGGTCGGTGGTCGGAAAATAGTAAATATAGGCAGTTTCACAGAACATTCACTCATTCAAAATTATTCTTACACTCACTACTAGACATTTAGACGCTAGATGTGAGATGTGAGATGTGAGATTTTTATGTTCAAGCAAATCGCTAAAAACCCTTGGGTTTTTTAGCGAAATTGAGTCTAGCGTCTCAAATCTC
>ENA-ORXT01001536-ORXT01001536.1-marine-metagenome-genome-assembly--contig:-NODE-1536-length-30710-cov-161.342898_pt1 | contig 30710 bp, 21 predicted proteins | sample MGYA00237868_ERZ511482 | MGnify/ENA metagenome assembly ERZ511482 | reverse complement strand
CTGACAGGATGCGAATCCTCCTTTAGAGCATTAAGTTTATCAGGCGGCGCTTGTGATATGATGATGGGAAGCTGTACGCCACCTTCGCCACCGACTTTTGAGCCCTTTGCGAATTCCATATGTGATGGTGATGATTTTCCTACAATTGTCATCAGCAATGCTGACCCAGGAGTAGTCAATTATAACTGGATTGATGAAGATGGAAATATAATTTTTACGGGAGATAGCTATCAGCAAGATACTTTTGGATTGCTCTCAGTGCAGTCTTTTAATGTAGACGACCCGACATGTATTAGTCCTGATCAAGAACTGACAGGTGTGACTGGACAAAGTTTAGAAATACCATTCACACTGAGTGATGAGACTTGTGATATGGCGGATCAGACTTACTCAGTGATGATAGCAGTAGATCCAAGTTTTGTAGTAGAAGCAGAAAGTGGTAGTACAATATTCATTGATGACCAAAGTGGAGGTAATTATTTCATCAGATTTGCCACAGATGTAGAACCTTCAGTACAAGTAAAAGTCACTGACCCTGCATCGACTTGTGATCCAAGGATTGTGACCATCATTGCTTCCAGTGAATGTACAGGCGCCACATGTGTACCAATAGGGCAGCCTCAAATCATACCCAGTCAAGCAGGACCGTTCTGTTCTAATGACGCCATACCAGATCTGACAGTCAATAATTCTGATGTCAGTGCTTTTGGTGTGAATTGGTATGATGATGAAGACGCGGAGAATATAGTATTTACAGGTTCGCCATTTACGCCTTCAGATGAAGGGTCTTATAGGGCACGACTTTTTTTACTATCAGCTCCTATGGGTTGTGATCCATCACCTCCAAGTGATGCATTTGAGTACGTGATAGATAATACAACGACGGCAGACTTTACAATGCCAGATTTCTGTGATGGGGATGTGAGCATAGTTACTGATCTACCTTCTCCGGGAGGAACATTCTCATTTGAGTCAAATCCTGGTGATGGAGCCAGCATAGATGCTGCATCTGGCTCTATATCTAATGGTGTATGTGGTACAAGTTATATGGTCAGATACGAAGAACCAATTTGCGGTGATGTGGTGATTAATTCTGTGGCTTTAGAGTGTATTCCTGATATATCGCCAGCCGCGCAAGTCGTCGTATTTCCATTGACTAATCCTCGTGAATTTGAAATAGAATTTATGACTGAAGGGATGCCAATAGGGGCATTTGATGATATGGGTAATATGGTCGGTGAGCTCTGTCCAGTAGATAGAGAATCATCCTTTACTTGTAGTGGTGATATGTATTTGATATCCCACATTCCAGAAAATACAGATGTGACGATTAGGGTGGGTTTTGATCCAGCAAGCTCATGTTTTTCAGAACGATTTGTTGGTAGTGTCAGCAATAACTCGGGCAATATATTATCTGAAGATCCTCCAGTGCCTGAGCAAGATGAATACAGGTATTCATCTTGTGATTCGGTGCCATCTATATCAGTTGACTCAATACCCATACTTAGAGATAATCGAGAAGTTTACAAAAGCCCATTTATTGGTTTCGTAGATACCTTAAAAGTTGTTTGGTTTGATCAAGCTACTGGCGGTATTCCACTTGACACAGGATTTACTTTTCAGCCTACGATGGCTGGAAAATACTATGCTGATATACTATTCAATGATTCCTTAATAGGCAGCAGTACGATGGGCATCCTTTTTCAAGCCCTATTCAGAGCAGAAATAGTCGTCACCGAACTTCAGACCGGAGATCCCACGATAGCATATGCAGTCACTTGTGACCAATCATCCATCGCTCCTTCTCAGATATTAACGCCTGGAGGTGACTTTTCACTGACAAATCCTCCAGCAGATGGAGTCTCCATTAATTCTGATACTGGAGAACTAACAGGAGCTGTCTGTGGGACTACTTATACAGTGACCCATGTCGTAGGTGCGGCAGATTGTCCAGCGACGATGGATACAGAAGTCACTATTCTGTGTGCACCAGAACTGAGAGATGCACTGGTCGATTGTAATGAAGGTGCGACTACCTATACCATTACATTTCAGACTGATGGCACGCCTATCGCTCCTTCTCAGGGCATACTGACAGGTACAGGTCCAGAATACACCATCAGCGACATACCATCTGATAGTAATTTTGATATTTTCATAGAGGGACAGGGGAATTGCATGACACAGTCATTCCCATTAGCCACTTCAGAGCAGTGCGCATGTGATGTCGCACCCGATGCACCTGAGGTAGTAGGTACTAGAAACGGGGTCAGTTGTATTGGTAATGAGACTTCTCTTCAGGTGATGGTAGATATAGGCTTTACCGTCAACTGGTATGATGCCATGGTAGGCGGAAGTTTAGTCGCATCAGGTCTTGAATTTACACCAGACACTCAAGGTACCTATTTCGCAGAGACAGTCTCGACTAATGATAGTACCTGCATAAGTACGGTCAGACTCTCTTTACAATACAACCTATTTCCAAGTGCAGCCATTGCCAATGTCACGAATCCAATATGTGACCCAGCAACTGGTCTCTATTCTATAACAGTTACATCTGAAGATACTCCGACTCGACTATTTGGAAAGCCACTTTCAGGATCAGCTGAAGACGGATGGGTCATAGGTGGTCTCCAGCCAGGAGAACTATTTGATTTAGTCGTGACTAATATCAATAATTGTGATTCGGAAACGATACAAATAAATGTTCCAGCCGATGACTGTATGGATGATTGTATTGTCCCTCCAGATCCTCCTGTGATCGACTTTCCGCGTCAGGCCATTTGTGAAGTCAGCGAGATAATGGCAGCTCCGGCTACTGTAGCTATGGGCTTTACCATAGACTGGTATGATATGGAGAGTGGTGGAGACGTGGTTTTTACCGGAGATAGTTTTTTACCTACGACGATAGATACATTTTGGGCAGAAACATCGAATGGATCGGGATGTATCAGTCTGACTCGATCGCCACTTATCATAGAGCAGATAGGTTCTGATGCTGATTTTAGCTATGATGATCTATGCGAAGGAGCCCCTGTGATTCCGACATCAGTCAATAATGGTGGGCGTTACTTTTTGATAGATTCGCCTGATATGCTTGCCAGTATTAATGATCTAACAGGTGAAATCACTGACCCCGTGATTGGACAAACTTATACAGTGAGATATATAGTCGGGATTTGTGCAGTGGATTCAGTAGATAAAGAAGTCATCGTAGAGCCTGTGCCTTCCATTACAGATACGCTGATCACCTGTGATCCAGCGATGGGTCTATACTCCCTCCAGTTTAATGCTGATGGAGTACCGACAGAAGATTTTGGTAATAGATTATCAGGTATGGCGCCTAATTGGGTTATCTCGGACCTCATGCCTGGAGAATCACTAAGTATACAAGTCGTCAGATCTGCCGGATGCGAATCCGAGATCGTGACATTTACGGTAATAGATCAGCCGTGCGAAGGGTGCGTAGTCACGCCTGATCCACCTACATTACTTTCTAATGACATAATTGATGCTTGTTTAGGAGATGAGATACCTGAAATCATGACTGAGGTAGTCGCCGGGTTTGATGTGGACTGGTATGATGATTCGGGTGCTAAAGTGGGAGAGGGGACTTCATTCCGACCGCCTGCATCTGGTGTCTATACTGGTGAGACCACTAATAGGAGTGGCTGTGTCAGTGATACCCGAGTAGAAGTCAGTGTGATATTAGTAGAGAAGCAAGATCCATCATTTCTTTATGCTAATCAGTGTTTTGGTATTGATCCTATCCCAGTGACTGGATCAGTCGTCACGACTGGTGGCCGTTTTAGTTTGATAGAATTTACGCCTGATGGCGCAGTGATTAATGAAGTGACAGGAGAAATTTTGAATACTGTCGAGGGCAACTCTTATAATATTCAGTATGTGACGCCAGGACCATGTCCTGATTCTATGGATCTGACTGTAGAGGTCATACCTGGTCCAGCAGTTAGCTTTTTTGAAGTCATCGATTGTGATGCTTTTGGTGGATCTTATGGGATACAGTTTATCACTGATGGTGATGTATTTGAGTCAGATGGTCGGACAGTTGAAGAAGATGGCGATACACTGCGTATTAGAAATATTCCTTCAGATCAGACATTTGATATCATCATACAATTTCCTACCACTGGATGTACTGACACCCTTTCGGTAGCATCTGACTGTACCTGTCCGCCGATTCCAGCACCTACAGTCGCAGTAGAAGATAGATCATTGTTCCGCTGTAGTAATTCAGAATATCCTGAACTTATGGCTGCGGTAGATGTCGGCTTCACAGTAGAATGGTATAATACAGGCCAAGGTGGCACATTACTGGGGACTGGTAATTATCAGCCAGATTCAGATGGAGATTATTTTGCTCAAGCCGTAGATCCTAATGGCTGCGTCAGTGAGAGAAGAACGACGGTCATCGTGAATTCTATTCCATTTATAGAAGCTGGTGATGGGTTTGATTTATTTAATTGTAGAGGAGATACGATCGCTATGAGACAATTGGTCTCGCTGCAAGTCGGTCGATTCGTAAATGATTTTGATCCTTCGACGATAAGAGACGATAGCTTATTTACACAAGATTTACCCTTTGGGGATTACTCCGTATTTTTCATAGTAGAAAATGATGGAGAGATCTGCTTCGCAGATACTGCATTCTTCAATATAAATATCAGAGACTGTAGACCGCCAGGAGATATTGATGCTATTGGTACTCCTCCGAGCTGTAATGGAGCTACAGATGGTTCTATATCATTTACAATCGACCCAGAACAAGCTGGATACAGTTTTGAACTAGAGCAGTCGATGTTTTTAGGTGTTTCAGTATTACGTATAGATCCGGTGACTCTGTCAATAGACATTACAGATCTGAGAGGAGATATATATACGATCAGTAGCTATGATGAAAATGGTGATTTTGTAGCAGTGACAGAGATCGATTTGACCGAGCCGACAGTACTAGAACTTGATGTGATCATCAGCAGCTCCATCACTTGTTCTGGCGATGGTAATGCCATACTGCAAGCTAATCCATCAGGAGGCAGCCAGCCTTACACATATGAATGGGATGATGGCAGCATCAATCAGCAAACTGCAAATAAGGATACGGGAGAATACTTTGTTACAGTGACAGACTTTAATGGCTGTACTCAGATAGATTCAGTCATGGTCACGGATACTGAGCCATTAAGCTATGACTATGAGATCACCGAGCCGCTGTGTCCTGATTTTCCAGATGGTACGATTACTTTCATCGACGTCATAGGTGGCACACCTCCATATACTTACACGATTAACCGGACGACTTTTCAGGGAGATTCAATGTTTAATTTTGTTGATATAGGCACATATAGTCTCAACATACAGGATGCCAGCGGCTGCTTTGCAGTACCCCAGGATATCAATATCAATACATATACAGCGGGCAGTATCAGCTTACCTGAAGAGAAGTTTCTTAATCCAGGCGAGATGTACGTATTCCCATTGGAAATAGAGGGCATCACTCCAGTATCTATCATGTGGGCTGGTCCAGGACTTAGCTGTACCGATTGTCCTGATCCTTCCATTATCGCGACTTCTGATGCTGCGCTATATGCTGTAGAGGTGATAGATGAGAGTGGATGTACTTTCAGAGCTGATATACAGATCAGAATCTGGGGCCCACCAGAAATCTATATACCTAACTCGATAGATCCAGAATCTGTCATTATTAATGACCAAGGCACAACCAATCGATTATTCTATCCATTGCTGAGTGACAGATTCTCTGGTACGGCTGACATTAGTATATATGATCGATGGGGTAATCTGATATTTGATCTTAATTCAGGTACGCTGGGAGATCCAAGTCTCGGGTGGGACGGTACATTAAATGGTAGTCCTGTGGAGAAAGGCCCTTACCACTACGTGATGCGCATCAATATTGATGGACGGACAGATCTATTGGAAGAGGTGGGGACTGTGGTCGTTTTTTGATCCACTTATATTCTGACCATTATAAGCTTTTAACCATCATGGCTCCAGTATAAGTAAGCAAAAGCTGATGTATCTGAAGTTGAGAAGACAAAGCTTAACTTTGCTTTGATTGCTCCATTAGAGCTTTATATTATTTGCTTGATACAGATTGAGAAAATCAAAATTTTATAATTGTTTGTATGGCTACTTGTGTGCTTAATTTATGTTCAATTCTAACAAAGTAAAGACCTACAGGTAAATTCGATAGATCGATTTCTATGAGCCCAGATGGCTGATGATACATTTTATGGACTACACCATTATAGTCTATTACTTGAATAGCATAATTCTCCAATAGACCTTTTATAGAGAAGATTCCTGATGTTGGATTTGGATATAATTCAATGCAGTCTTCTGCTAATATAATGTCTGTATCAGAACTAATATCTGTTTCGTCTGCACCGATATCAATTCCAAGACCTAATATTCTTTCTTCACAATCGTAGTCTGTGTCAATGATATTTAGATTTGTTCCTGCGTCAATAATGTATGATGGCCTTCCACTGATATGGTAATCGTAGTTACTTGCATCTACAAATAAATCTAATGAAGTCACAGTTACATTTGTTATTTCATTGCCACTTGATCCACTAGAGCGATCAGTGATGCTACCATTCACCAGATTGTTAATAATTTCTACATTAGTCGTTGATGGGAATCTATATTCTATCGAATTAGAATAGTTTTCTGTCACTACTGTGTTGTTGTAAACTGATGCGTCAGGAGCAGACTCTAATCCAATGCCAACATCTCGACTGGTGTGAATAAAATTATTCACAATCATACCCCCCGTATGTCCACTGGATATATCTGGACCTAAGCCAAATCCAATGCCACGGTCGCAATTAATAATTTGATTCGCATTGACAATAGTCCCTTGTGAGCCGCGCCAAAAATGAATGGCGTGCTCAGCTAAATTTGATTCGGGAGAGCGAATATGTTTGAATATATTATTTTCTACAATCCAGTCTACAGCTCGATGGGCATCTATTCCCCCAGTATAATATTGGTAAGCAATGCCTGCTGTAAATTCAAATTCGCAACAGAGTACTTGACCTCGATCGGCATATAGACTGCCGCCTCCAGACACTTTTAGTAATTGTTCTTTGGCATCTATAAACTTTACATTTTGAACTTTAAAGTCATCTGCATCAGTAGGATTGCTATGGACCTGAATCGGGTGGTAATATACTTCTCCAATAGTCATGTGAGCCAATGTGAAATGATCAGCAGCAACATTGAATATGTGAGTTACGGCATCGTTATTCCATCCCAATCCTTCAATGGTGACATCCTCCTTAACTCCACTGGATCCCATTATGGTTAGATTGGCCATATTATCACTGATGAATCTCAAATTAGAATCAAGCGTGTAAATACCTGGATCAAGCTTGATGGTCATATTTCCATTATTGGAATTGGCAAGATCTAATGCGTTCTGGAGTTCTGTGACAGTCTGTACAGTGACGGTCATATTTCCACTTTCAGAAATATTGGGGCAAACACATTGCGCCACTCCTTGCATACACATTAAAAGAGGAAGGCATAGATGATAAAAGAAATAACTATCATTCATTACAAAGAAGATAATGACATTTAAGCTTATTACCTAAGTTGATGAGAGCAGCTTGGTGATATTGTCTTTTAAAAAAGATTAGAAAAGATAGAAGTAATTCTATTTGTGTATGAAAATGAGTCTATATAATCGTCAGAAGTGATAGAATATAGTAGTGTACTAATGACTGATAGCATAAGAATAAAAAACTCAGTCAATCATAGAAGCCTGTACACTCATAGTCTATATGATCATCAGTTTAAGAGCGTTTCAAACCTAGTATTCTAAGCTAACAAAACCTCAGAGATCGGTATTTTTTGATGAATACTATAATGGATATCTCGAAGTTAGAAAAATGATTTAGTATGTACATCTTAATAAAAATGAGGCAATATGATTTTCATCTTAAGAAGATTTCAAGCGTCGTTCTTCAGCGGTACAATTCTCAATGATCGCTTACACATTAAAAAACATAGCATTCAACATTTCTAATTAAATCCATTATCGTTTTTACTGGTAAATTTGTACTTACCGCACTGCTCTTTAGGAGCCGAAGGGTCTGGCTCATATTTATACTTGTTGATTGATCTAAGCGCTGCTTTTCTAATCTTACGATCTTTGATTGTCGACTCAAATTCATTAATCTCAGCATATGTCACAGTACCAGCTCTACCGATACAGACCTTGAATACCAGAATACCTGACTTACTAGAAGCATTTTTTATCATAGAAGGATCTCTATATAAGACCTTTCTACCGAATACACCGTCACCGCTATCATCATACTCACCGTCACCTGTGCCTCCCATACCTATACCATCATCATTATCATCGCCGCTATCTCCATCTCCTTTGCCTTCGCCTTCATCTCCTGTACCACTGCCATTATCAGCTTCGTCTTTACCAGAGGGGAGTCCGCCTCCACCATCTTCTTCTGATGGTTCTGCATTCTCAGTAGGGATGCCATCCAGTATATCACCGACTTCACTTTCAATGGTAGCTAGTATATCTTCCAATGATGGCAATGAGCTGGTAGAAGCTTCTGGTGTGGATGTCGGTATATCTACAGGAGCAGGAGCTTCATATATCTCAGGTTCTGGCTGATCTATCTGTATTTCTTCTTCTACTGCGATGACTTCTGCTTCTTCTGTGACGATCTCTGCTTCCACTGGCTCTGATGGCTGTGGTGTAGGAGTCGGTGTTTTGACTTCGGGAGCAGGCTTAGGTGCTGGTTTAGTCTCTTGAACTGTAGGTTTTGGCGTGGTGACTTTGATCACTTCTGCTGGTTTTACTTTTGGTCGTTCTGCAGGTTTTTCTGCGGGCTTAGCTACTTCTGTCTTGGGTCTGCTGGCTCCTGAAGCAGAGCTGGACTTCGTACTGGCAGAGCTTTTAGAATTTTCGAAGACGATGTCTTTTTGATCAAATGCGATCTGAACAGCATACTGAGTATCTATATTCTTTTCTGGATCTGGCTGAAAGAATGGGATTAAAGCAAGCAGCAGTATGATACCGTGAATGATGAGTGATATCCTCATCCCTTTTTTCTTATGCAATATTTCCGCTGAAAGTGCTTCTATTTGAGCCATGCTTATACCTATTTATGAATCACAATTGTATTAAAAATGACGCAATTTTCTGACTTGAGATGTTATCAAAAGAATAAAACGCAATTTAAGATGCTAAATTATATAATTGAATCCCTGATTATGGCAATTTTGGACTGTTTAATAAAAAAGTTACAACTTAATACCGAAGCGAAAATGGCTTGGCACAATTTACTCCAGCAAAGCTATTTCATTCGGGTACTATAATTGAAGAGTGGCTCTTTCTCAACTATTGAGATACAACTATGCGCCACATCAACATCAAGATCCAATTTTCTTTAAAATCAGCCAAAAGACAGAAGTACTGATGATCAACAATATCAAGGTCATCAGCCAGCTTCCACCCATGACAGCAGATAAGAAGACACAGATCAGACTGGCCAAACCTACTGTAAGCGCATATGGCATCTGAGTCCTCACATGGTCGATGTGATTACAATCAGAAGCTAGTGAGGAGAGTATCGTCGTATCTGATATCGGCGAACAGTGATCTCCTAAGACTGATGCAGCCAGAACAGTCGCAATGACATTCAGAAGTAACGGCAGTGTATCATCTGGAGACATTCCATTTGCTTGACAGATGGCAAACGTCGTCGGAATGGCGATAGGGTATAGGATTGCCATCGTACTCCAGCTGCTTCCGGTAGAGAACGCGATGAATGCAGCCAAGACAAAAATAATGACTGGCATAAAAATCGGGTTCAGAGAATTCTCCAGTGCGCCACTTAAGTATTCTGCCGTATGGAGCTGCTCCGTGGTACTCGCTAGCGCCCAAGCCAAAGTCAAAATAATCAGCGCAGGCATCATCGTCTTAAATCCTTCTGCCATCCAGTGCATGCTATCGAATAACTTCATAATCCGCTGACTTACAGTCAGAAAGATAGCAACCATGACTCCACTGAGTGATGCCCAGAGTAATGCCACATAAGAGTCTGCCGCTCCGATCAGCTTTCCAAGCTTTGCAAAAAATCCTCCACTGCCCTCAGCAAATAGAGCAGATGCATTAGTCCAGACGCTGCCCCAGCTATGCTGTAGTCCAGCTATATTAAGCTCCGACAGTTCTCCATATAGAGAGTCAATACCTGTATCGATGAGACCAATGATGGTCATGAATATAACAGTCAATACAGGAATCACAGCATTATACCATCTCAGTGGTGCATTTTTCACAGGGCTTAAGTCTTCCATATTCGGTTCGTCCTCAGAGCTTATAGCCGCAGGTGATACTTGTCCCGTAGTTCTGGCTCTATGCTCCGCAGTTTTCATAGGCCCAAAGTCCCGCTGCGTGTAGATGATCAAAAATCCGAATATCAATGTTAGAAAAGGATAAAAGGAGTACTTCAAGGAACTGATAAATATCGCATAGGGCGTCATGTCATAAGTACCTGATAGCTGACTCATACCACTATCTATATAGCTTAGTTCTGCTCCGATCCATGTCGTAATGAATGCTATCGCCGCAATAGGCGCTGCGGTACTATCTACCAGATAAGCCAGTTTTTCTCTTGATATATTGAATTTGTCAGTGACAGGTCTCATCGTATTTCCGACGATAAGGGTATTCGCATAGTCATCGAAGAATATGAGTAGACCAAGAACCCAGGTGATAAACTGAGTGCTTTTTACACTTTTAGCATAGCCTTTCAGGGCATCGACGACACCAGCCATGCCACCGTTCTTAGATATGATGGCGACCATACCTCCTATGAGAAGCGAGAAGACGATGATAGACATGTGTCCACTGTCAGCCACAGCATTAATGATATAGGTATCTATGACTGAGAATAAGCTTCTGAAAAAATGATAGAAACTATCAAATCTTAATCCATTAGCGATGAAAGCTCCAGAAAATATACCAAGGAAAAGTGAACTGACGACTTCTTTAAATATTAAGGCTAAGATGATCGCTATCAGGGGCGGTATCATCGATAACCAAAGCGGTATTTTTTGGATTCTGTGAGTTCCATTTATAGCTGAGACATGCAAGAGCTGGATCTTTTTTCCAGCATCAGATTCATGACTTAAGAAGACCAGGCTCCCTTTTTTCGAGAATGATTCGGTAAACGGGCTTGATCCATTTATAAAGTCTAAATTTTTCTCTTCTCCATTGATTTTAATGGTGGCTACACCTGGGGCTTTATTATCAATATTAAAGTTGAGCATGTCACCATTCTGCTGTACACTAAGATCGTGGAATGTAATAGGCGAATTAATTTCTATTGGCACCAATGCTGAAGCAGTATCTATCGGAATCAATTGATTTTGAGCCAGTAATGATATTGTACTGCATAAGAGAAATATAGAGAAATTGATAATTCTATGCATTCGGCGTAACTTTAGGTATTAAAGGCGATAAGTGTCATGTAAAAGCTCGTTTTGCATTGAGCTTGATATCTTTTTACGCCTTACTTTCGTTATAAGGTAGTAATTTTTCTACTCGCTCTAATATAAACATTCGCTTGTGAAGCAGACCAGATATTTTCTATTCCTTCTATTTTTAATCTTGACAGAATCTTCTACAGCTCAGTCTATCGAGCGACTTGATTTTGATGTAGTAGAGGGTGATAAAGTATTTCCATTTCCCTTTGTAGGCGGCATGATCGCACCCCAGTTTAGCAATGTGGATCTTGATTTTGATGGACTTGAAGATCTTTTTGTATTTGATAGAACAGGCAGTGTCATCATGCCATTCAGATTACAGTCAGATGGGGGATATTCTTATGCTCCTGAATATATCGATGCATTTCCTGCGCCTACCTCATGGATGCTGCTGAAAGATTATAATATGGATGGAATATCGGATCTTTTTATGGCACCTACTGTAGCGGGAATAGCAGGGATAGAAGTACAGCGAGGCACGAATACCTCAGGTCGTTTGTCTTATGAATTAGCCAGCCAGACTGCAGATGGATTTAATGTACTCTTAGTGCCATTAGGGAATGGAGAGACACAGGTATATAATTCGCTAATCGATATACCCGGTATAGAAGATGTAGACGGCGATGGTGATATAGATATTGTCGCTTTTGAGCCAGGAGGATCCACGATTGCTTATTATAAAAATGAATCGATTAAGGCTGGTGTAGGTACAGCAGATTTAGATTTTGTTATAGAAGATAATTGCTTTGGAAAAGTAGTAGAAAGCGGTTTTTCTGAAGACTTATTCCTCAGTGCTGATGGTGAGAAGTGTGGACAGAATCTACAGCATGAAGTCACTGAGATCAGACACGCTGGCTCCACCATCACTCTCTTTGATTCTAATGGTGATGGCTTACAAGAAGCTCTCATTGGTGATATTTCTTCTGATGGCATTGTCATGTTGACTAATGGCGGCACTCCAGAGAATGCTTGGTATAATGAAGTGGACCTTGATTTTCCTTCTTCTGATATACCTGCCGATATCGATATTTTTAATGCAGCTTATCCTGTCAGAACATCAGAAAGTGGATTGGTAGATATGGTGATCGCTCCCAATGAAGCTGTCGGACTCCAATCCATAGATCATGTCTGGCTATACGAGAATGAAGGAACAGAATCAATACCCGATTACAAGCTAAAGAATCAAAACTTTTTAATAGAGGACATGCTTCATTTTGGAAAGAATTCTGCGCCATGCTTCATAGATGTGAATGATGACGGCCTTATGGATATCATCGTTGGGTCCACAGGTCAGATCAAAGTTGCTGGTCAGAAGTCTCCCAGACTTGCATTATTGATGAATACTGGAACATGGGAAGACCCATCATTTGAGCTGATGGATAGAGACTATTTGGGCATGTCAGAGTACGGGACGACTTCATCGGAGCTGGCACCAGCAGCTGGAGATGTCGATAGTGATGGAGATATAGATTTATTAGTGGGAGATGATCGAGGCTTATTCTACTTTATAGAGAATACAGCTGGAACTGGCGTAGCAGCAGAATTTGCAGCACCAGTCTATAACTTTCAGGAATTAGAAATTGGTCAATTTGTTAAAGCCAATATCTATGACTTTAATAAAGATGGCTTGCAGGACTTAGTGGTCGGTGAGCGTAATTTTAATAGTGAGGGCGATGTGATCGGTAGCTTGAGTTATATTCCAAATACAGGAGAAGCAGGGAGTCCTGTCTTCTCACTCAGTTCAAGTGAAAGCTCTGAAGTATTTGGGGAAGTCTACACGAAACAGTCTGGCTTTATCAGGAATTTTGCAGCTCCTTTTGCGGTGGATTCAGAAGGGGAGACTTTACTCTTTGTGGGGACTGAAAGTGGAAGTATTCGAGTGTATCATGCCATCGATGATAATCTTACAGGTGCATTCACAGAGCTATCTCCTGAGTATGGAAATATCGCAGAGGGCATACATACGACACCAGCAATATACGATATCAATAACGATGGCTTTTATGATATCTTAATCGGTAATCGCAGAGGTGGCTTAAGTCTTTACAGCACGACCTTTAAATCCGCAATAAAGTCTAATACTCAAGAAGTCACAGTCCAAGAATATCAAATTCAACCAAATGTAACAGGACAGTATTTTTCAATTGTCGGATCTTACCAGAAAGATGTAAGGGCATTTATACTCAATGGAGCAGGCCAGTTGGTTATGAATATTCCATCAGTTTCTGATGATCTTATAGATGTATCACAATTAGCATCAGGTCTCTATTTTGTTAACATTGTCAGTCAGGATCAGAAAGAGACGCATCAGTTGAGCGTTGTGCATTGATTATTAAGTTGATCCTTTATAATTGATAGTAATCAGATAATCTATCAATTAAGGTTAAGACAGTTAAGCGTTGCAGAGATCACCCACCAGACCTCCCTCAAGGGAGGCTTTTAGATTTCGGGTGAGAGAAATCTTTTTATCTATCAAAGAAGTAAATCAAGGGTAAGACAATTAAAAGCTGCAGGGATCACCCACCAGACCTCCCTCAAGGGAGGCTTTTAGATTTTAGGTGAGAGAAATCCTATTCTCTATCTATCAAGTAAAGCAAGAGTAAGACAATTAAAAGCTGCAGGGATCACCCACCAAACCTCCCTCAAGGGAGGCTTTTAGATTTAGGTGAGAGAAATCCTTTAATTTAATTAAGTAAATCAAGGTTAAGACAATTAAGAGCTGCAGAGATCACCCACCAGACCTCCCTCAAGGGAGGCTTTTAGATTTTAGGTGAAAGAAATCATTTAATCTATCAATCAAGTAAATCAAGGTTAAGACAATTAAGAGCTGCAGAGACCACCCACCAGACCTCCCTCAAGGGAGGCTTTTAGATTTTAAATCCTTTAATCTATCAATCAAGTAAATCAAGGTTAAGACAATTAAGCATTTGCAGAGATCACCCACCAGACCTCCATCAAGGGAGGCTTTTAGATTTTAAATCCTTTAATTTATTAATCAAGTAAATCAAGGTTAAGACAAATAAGCTTAGCAGGGATCACCCACCAAACCTCCCTCAAGGGAGGCTTTTAATTTTTAGATCCTTTAATATAGCAATCAAGCAAATCAAGGTTAAGACAACTTAGCGTTGCAGAGATCACCCACCAAACCTCCCTCAAGGGAGGCTTTTACATTTTAGGTGAGAGAAATCCTATACTCTATCAATCAAGTAAATCAAGGTTAAGACAGAAAAGAGCTGCAGAGATCACCCACCGGACCTCCATCAAGGGGGGCTTTTAGATTTTAAATCCTTTAATCTATCAATCAAGTAAATCAAGGTTAAGACAATTAAGCGTTTGCAGAGATCACCCACCAGATCTCCCTCAAGGGAGGCTTTTAGATTTTAAATCCTTTAATCTATCAATCAAGTAAATCAAGGTTAAGACAATTTAGTATTTGCAGAGATCACCTACCAGACCTCCCTCAAGGGAGGCTTTTAGATTTTAGGTGAAAGAAATCTAATAACTCTCCAATCAAGTAAATCAAGGTTAAGACAAATTATATTGTCACCTCGCCCCAAACAACAAACTCCCAATCCTGACCATCGTAGATCCACATTCTAATGCCAGCTTATAATCTCCCGACATACCCATCGAGAGCTGATCAAAAGATGATGCATCCTTCATTTCCATAGATTGGCATTCTTCAAACAGACTTTTCAAGGACCGGAATTCTTGCTGTACTTGTGCCTGATCATCTGTGAAAGTAGCCATACCCATCAGGCCACGGACTCTGATATTTTCTAGTCCTTGACAAGCTTCGATGATGTCAAAGCATTCTTCATGATCCATACCAAACTTAGTCTCTTCTTCAGCTATTTTGAGTTGTATGAGGATGTCTATCACTCTGTCATGCTTGGCTGCTTGCGCATCTATGACTTGGGCTAATTCTAATGATTCTATAGAATGAATCATACTTACGAATGGTGCTATATATTTGACCTTATTTTTTTGTAAATGTCCGATGAGATGCCATTCAATATCCTTTGGAAGAGACTCATATTTACCCACGAGTTCTTGCACTCTATTTTCTCCAAAGACTCGCTGGCCTTCATTATACAGAGCCATAATCTGGTCTTCAGGCTTGGTCTTAGAGACCGCTACTAAAGTAGCTTTATAAGGGGCTAAGTCTTCACGTATTTGGTGTATCATGGCATTTGACGGTGAAAGATGATTCAATTAATTAAATCGGAGGATGTATTTTTAAAAAAGACCGTGGAGTTCTGCATTGATTTTTTCTATGATCTGACTGTAATCTTCAGGTTTATTTTTGAAGTCAAGCTTATGTGCATCTATAATCAGCAATTTACCTTCTTTATAGCCATCTATCCAGTCATTATATCGCTGATTCAGTTTTTTCAGGTAGTCGAGACTCATACTGCCCTCGTATTCTCGACCTCTATCATGGATATGAGTGACGAGCGTCGGAATATCTGCTTTTAGATAGATCAGTAAGTCTGGCGGTTTGATATTCTCAGACATGGACTTAAAAAGGGTGAAGTAAGTATCAAAGTCTCTTGTCGTCATCAGTCCCATCTCGTGGAGATTGGGTGCAAATATGAATGCATCCTCATAAATGGTCCTGTCTTGTATAACGATCTCCTCTCTGGCGAGTATTTTCTGAATCTGCTTATATCTATGATTTAGAAAATAAATCTGGAGATTGAAGGCCCATCTGTGCATGTCATTGTAGAAATCACTTAGATATGGATTGCTACCTGCAGATTCATACTGTGGCTTCCATCCAAAATCTTTCGATAGTTTTTCTGTAAGCGTGGTCTTTCCAGCTCCGATATTGCCAGCGATAGCAAGGTACTTGATATGGGGTTTGGTGTTATTCAAAAACTAATATTGATTTATTCGTGAGTAGGTGTATAATACTGTAATTTCGTATACTACATCAATCGTGAAAGATACAGTTAAAGTTGTGATATGAAAATAGATGATGCATTAATTTCTAAGTTAGAGCGCCTCTCCAGATTAGAACTGGCTAGTGATGAAAGAGAGCTGATTAAAGCTGATTTAAATAGTATACTTAAGATGGTGGATACCCTGGAAGAGCTAGACACAACAGATGTGGACCCCCTCATCTATATGAATGGAGATAAGAAGCCAGTAAGAGAAGATATTGTAGCTCACGAACTAAGCCATGAAGCAGCTATGGTGAATGCTCCTTTATCCAGTGAGACTGGACATTTTTTAGTCCCTAAAGTGATGGATAAATAATGGATAATATCATTGAGATCAAGGAGCTAAAGAAGACTTACATCATGGGGACTGAGGAGGTTCATGCACTGCAGTCTGTTACATTAGATATCAAAAAGAATGAATATGTAGCACTCATGGGTCCTTCAGGTTCTGGTAAGTCTACCCTGATGAACTTATTAGGATGTCTGGATACGCCGACATCTGGTCAGTATTTTCTTAATCATGAGGACGTCAGTAATATGGAAGATTCTGAACTCGCTGAAGTCAGAAATAAGCAAATCGGATTCATATTCCAGACTTTCAATTTATTACCCAAGTTGTCTTCTTTAGAAAACGTAGCTCTACCACTGGTATACTCAGGAATGTCTAAGTCAGATAGACTGGATATCGCGTTTGAGACTTTATCTAATGTCGGTTTAGGAGATAGAGTGGAGCACAGACCTAATGAGTTATCAGGAGGGCAGAGACAGCGGGTGGCCATCGCAAGAGCATTAGTGAATAATCCAGCCATCATACTGGCAGATGAGCCTACGGGTAACTTAGATACGAAGACTTCAATAGAGATCATGTCAATATTCGAAGAGATTCAAGATAAGGGTAATACAATCATAGTGGTCACTCACGAGCCCGATATAGCTGAGCATGCACATAGAATCGTCAAGCTTAGAGACGGACTGATAGAGACGGATGAGGTGAATGAAGCCATCAGGAAGTCTTCAGATCCTACACATCGATACAACATACATTAATTACTTTAACAGCAAGATCGTGAAAATATATACTAAGACAGGAGATTCGGGCTCTACAGGGCTATTTGGTGGTGAGAGAATATCTAAGGATGATATAAGGATTGAGGCCTATGGTACAGTCGATGAGCTTAATGCTCAGATAGGCGTCCTTAGGTCTTCATTATCTTTGGAAGGATCATTACAAGGCTTTGATTCATTTCTTAATGATGTGCAGAAAGCGCTATTTGTGATTGGGTCAGAACTTGCAAGTAAGAATCCTGAGAAGCTCAACTTAAAGAGTATATCCGAGGTGCATATTGTTAAGATAGAGACGCAGATAGATGACATGCAAGATAAGTTAGAGCTATTAAAAACCTTCATTCTGCCAGGTGGACATACTGCTGCTGCCCAGAGCCATATATGTCGTACAGTCTGTAGGAGAGCCGAGCGACGAGCTGTTACACTAGCACAGCATGAGGATATTTCTGAAGATGTCATTAAGTACCTCAATAGATTATCTGATTACTTCTTTGTCTTATCGCGCGCTGTCAACCAAGTGACAGGATTTGAAGATGTGGCGTGGATACCAGAAGCGTAACGACAGCAAATTATTTTTTACCACTGCTATTTTATATCAATAGCTATCGGTGTAAAATAGATTGAGTATAATATGCGAAAGAAATAGGTTTGCTGGCTAAGAAAGGGCCAAACCAATTTTCTTCGGTATATTTCAATGTAAATGAAGAAGCAAAGAATATACATTTTCTTATTCGATGGATTTTCAGATTGGGAAATAGCTTATCTCACACCTGAGATAAATAAAAACGATGATTACGAATTAGTCTATTTTTCGAAAAGTGGCGACCCTATTCTATCAATGGGTGGTCTTAAAGTGATGCCAGATGTAGGGCTTACAGAAGTCGAGGCAACTGACATGGATATGCTGATTCTACCAGGTGGTACTGCGTGGGAAGTAAGTGAGAATAGCGAAATAAAAGCATTAGTCATGGGTCAATTCATGTCTGGGAGAAGCATAGCTGCCATATGTGCTGCGACGACATATTTAGCTCAGCTGGGCCTACTAGATAGGGTTAACCATACCAGTAATGACTTGAATTATCTCAAAAGGATTGCTCCAAAATATCAAGGAGAAGGAAATTATATGAGTAGTTTAGCTGTTTCAGATGATAATGTGATCACCGCCAATGGCATTGCACCTATTGAATTTGCAAAGGAAATTTTCTTGAAGATCAATCTTTATGATGTTGATCACACTGAAAAGTGGTTTCAATTATTTAAAAATGGAATCTGGGCGAGCTGAAATAATAGATAGATAAGATATGTCGGACAAACAAAATCAAGTTTCCTTAAAATCATCAGATGCACTAAAGTATCTCATGGCATTCTGCGTAGTCGTCTTGATCGCATTCTTATGCAGACCTAAAGCTGCGAATACTACATTCAAAGCAGGTGATATATGGACAGATGATGCACTGGTCCTACAGGAGGACTTAGGCATAGATAGAGCTGTACCTGCTAATCGAGTCTTGGTCTATGACAATACAAAAAAGAAGAAGCTTCAGCAAAGCATAGATGTAATCTATCAGGCCATCAGTGACGAATCCATATCTAAGACAAAGCTTAATGAACTCAAGTCCGAGATAGATCGATATTATGACAAAGGGGTCTATTCTGAAGATATAAAATCTGCAGTAGGCACGGATATCGTGTATTTACTCAATGGAGATGATGTAGAGAAAAAGAATTTTGATGGAGATATATATCCAGTAAGTTTCGTGAAGGCTGATCTCCTGACATGGATCAAAAGTAATTTACCTGGATTAGAATCTCAGTTAATCATACTGATTAATGATCAATTAGGTGAAAATCTAAGACAAGCAGAATCGATCCCAGATGCATTAGTGAGTCGCCTAATGGAGCAGCAGATTATATCTAAAGGTAATACGATCATATCTACAGGAGATGTGGTGACAGTGGATAGACTGGATATCATAAAAAGGGCGAAGCTAAAGTCTAATTTTTTCTCCTTTGCGGACTTTTCTTTAATTTCTTTTTTGGGGTATCTGTTATTGATATTGTTAATCATAGGGGCACTGATATTATACCTCCAGTTTAATCATCCTAAAGTATTCCAGAAGCTTAATAATTTAGGGTTTATATTAATGTTCCCTGCTATCATTTCACTATTGGTTTACTTTTTAGAAGCTAATGGCATGAGTAGTTACCTTATCCCATTCTGTGTAGTGCCGATCATCATTATGAATTTCTTTGATGAGCGATTGGCTTTATTCGTTCACATCGTGGTTGTACTGATCGCCAGCTTTATGTCTGTATTAGATTACCAATTTACATTCATAGAAATATTAGCTGGTATCGTGACAGTATTATTCGTCAGTGAGACCAGATACTGGAATCAATTTTTTAAGGCCATCCTGATCATTTTTGCAACTTATATCTTAGGCTACTTAGGGCTATCTTTGATCAAGGCAGAGAGTTTTTCTGGTATCAACTGGAGGCCATTTATATACTTCTTGGTTAGTACTATGCTGACATTGCTGGCTTATCCATTTATTCCTTTGATTGAGAAACTCTTTGGCTTTACGAGCTCTATTACTCTTGCGGAACTTACTGATATGAATAGTCCACTGATCAAAGAATTATCTATCAATGCTCAAGGTACACTACAGCACTCGCTACAGGTGTCTAACCTGGCCGAAGCTGCTACTGATAAAATAGGAGGTAACTCTCTTCTCGTAAAAGCCGCAGCCTTGTATCACGATATCGGAAAGCTTCATGATCCTGAAGCATTCATAGAAAATAATAATGGTGGGCATAATCCACATGATTCACTTTCTAACTTCGAGAGTGCTCGTAAGATAATAGACCATGTCATAAAGGGAGAAGAAATGGCGAAGAAAGCTAAACTGCCTAAAGTTATCATAGACTTTATCATGACTCATCATGGGACGACCAGAGTAGAGTATTTTTATCGGAATCAGCTAAAAGATGAGCCAGCTCGAGAATTTGATGAGAGCCTCTTCCGCTACCCAGGACCTAAACCAAAGACGAAAGAACAAACCATCCTTATGATAGCTGATTCTTTAGAGGCTGCTTCTAAAAGCTTGAAGAATCCGACAGGAAAAGACATAGATGAGCTAGTAGATAATATCGTGAGATTTAAGATGAAAGAAGATCAGCTAAATGAGAGTGAGCTTACATTTCACGAATTAGAGCAATGTACCAATGTCTTCAAGTCACTCCTCAGAAGTATCAATCATGTCAGGGTAGAATATCCAGATGAAGTCAAACCTGCTTAAGATCCGACGACAATATTTCCATTCCAACATTAAATAGAAATGACCAATAAGCAAATAGCCAACTCATTTAATCTATTAGGTAAGCTAATGGAGCTGCATGGTGAGAATACTTTCAAAGTCAGGTCCTATTACTCTGCATATCAGGCACTTCGGCGGCTGGATACACCGCTGAGTGACATGTCAGAGGTAGACAGGGCTGAGATATCAGGTGTGGGCAAAGCTATCCATAATAAGATAGGAGAGCTCTTAGAAAAGGGGCAGATGGATACGCTGGATCGCTACATAGAGATGACACCACCTGGCGTCATTGAAATACTCAGCATCAAGGGATTAGGACCTAAGAAAGTCCAGACGATCTGGAAAGAGATGGAAGTCGAATCTCCAGGAGAACTACTCTATGCTTGCCACGAGAATCGCTTAGTCGAGCTGAAAGGCTTCGGAGCAAAGACTCAAGCAGATGTCATCAAAAAACTGAATTTTTATCTCGCAGCGAAAGGGCAAGTGCTGTATCCTACAGCAGAGACGATAGTTGAAGAGATCATATCTCGGATAGAAGATGTCAGTCCTCAGGTAATGATCAAGCCCGTCGGAGAGTTTGGAATGAAGCTGCCGATCATAACATCTATAGAGATACTCATATCTGAAGAAGTGGATCTAATCTCTGCATTAGGCGAAGCATATGTCGTGACTGAAGAAGAAAGTACCTATCATGGTGTACCAGTAGATGTAGAAGTAGTCGAAGAAAGCATCTTCATTTTAGAATCAATTCTGAGAAGTAGTGCTACCTATTTACAGGATGAGCTCGAAGATCGCTTAGTAGAGTATGAAGGATTAGAAGATGAAGAAGAGATCTTTGAAGCGAATGGATTGGTGTATATCCCTGCAGAAATTAGAGATTACCCTAATGCTTCACTGGACAGTTTAGCCGATCTTGCTTCATCAATAATATCTGAGGAAGACATCAAAGGAGTCGTCCACAGTCATACACTATATAGTGACGGATTGTACTCTGTGAAGGATATGGCAGAATACAGTCAAGCCCTTGGATATGAGTACTTAGTCATAACGGATCACTCTAAGTCAGCCTTCTATGCGAATGGACTGAGTGTGGAGCGAGTCGAGATGCAGCAGCGAGAGATAGAGCAGGTGAATCAATCAATGGCAGGATTCGCTGTCATGAAAGGAATGGAGTGTGACATACTGTATGATGGATCTATGGATTATGATGATGATGTGTTAGCATCATTCGATCTGGTGATCGCTTCGGTACACTCACAGCTGAAGATGGATGAAGCTAAAGCGAATGAGAGACTCATCAGGGCCATAGAACATCCCAAAGTAAAGATGCTGGGCCATATGACAGGTAGATTATTACTTTCGAGAGAAGGATATCCAGTAGATCATGCTAAGATCATAGATGCTTGTGCGGCTAATGGTGTCTGCATCGAACTCAATGCTAATCCGCACAGGCTCGATATAGATTACACTTGGATTAAACAAGCGACCGATAAAGGTGTTATGATATCTGTCAATCCTGATGCACATAATAAAGAAGGCATCAAGGACATCAAATACGGCGTATACGCTGCCAGAAAAGGAGGGCTTTCAACGGAAATGTGCCTTAATTCATTGGGTACTGAAGCGTTTTCGGCTTGGCTTTGTCAATAAATGTAAATTAATTGTTAATCCAGTGTTAATCGGACTTTGGATTGATTCTTGAAGTCTTAAATTAGAATTATTTGCCATACATTTGTACTGTATAAATATTCAAATTGTTTAATCATCAAAATTTATTATAATGAAATCTTTTAAGTTAATTATGGCTCTCGCCGCTTTTGCGATGTTTGCTTTTACATCTTGTCAAAATGGTTCAACTACTAAGGACGCAGCAAGAGAAAGCTTAGCTACGACTAACACGACGACAACTCCAACAGCTACGCCTACTGCTACGCCGCAGGCTAATATTCCTGCTGGACCACTTACGACTATCGAATTTCCAGATACAACATTTGACTTTGGAGAAATCGAAGAAGGAGAAAAAGTGAATCACGTATATGTATTCAAAAATACGGGTAGCGAACCATTAGTAATAAGTAATGCTAAAGGTAGCTGCGGATGTACTGTACCTGACTGGCCAAGAGAGCCAATCCCTGCCGGTGGAACTGGTGAGATCAAAGTACAGTATGATTCAAAAGGAAAAGGTACTGTAGAAGGAAGAGCAGAATCAAAGAGAGTAACTCTGACTGCTAACACAGATCCAGCTAACTCTTACCTGACGATAAAAGGTAAAGTATTCAAGCCAGCTGGTGCAGAAGGATAGTCTCCTCTAAAACAGTAAAATAAAAAAGGTCATGGACATTAGTTCATGGCCTTTTTTTATTTTATACTGAAGAAAAATTCGCTTTGGACTTTTTAAACCAGCAAGGCTACTTCTTTCTGGGCGTATAATCGATTTATTTTTCTACCGATAGCTATCGGTAGAAAATAGCATCGGTATAGCAGATTTTAAATATCTGTTAAGGTGTAACAAAGACCTAATCTTCTGCGTACTTTTAGTAAAACCGCTGATCTATGAAGCACTTTATCTATCTACTTTGCTCTGGCATTATACTATTCTCTTCTTGTAAGTCATCTTACAGATACACTGAGATCAAACCTAAAGAAGTATCTGAAGTCAGCATTGAGAATGTTGAATTCACTAAAGATAGTTACGAGAATATTGAGATTAAAACGGCTTTTATCGGTTTTGCTGCAGACTATATGATCTATCAGGTAGAGCTATATAATAACTCTGACCAAGATATATCTATCACCTATCGAGATGTGGATATAGAATACGCTGATGGGTTCACACTGAATGCCAGACATAAGTATCAATTCATAGAGCAGCTTAAAGATGAAAAGCAGTCGGTCAAAACAACAAAGAAAGCTAACACCTTTGCTAATATTTTAATTGGAGGTTTAGGCATCGTCAGCATTTTTACAGGGGGCGGTAATGGAGTCGATGGTGCTCTATATGCTATAGAGACGACTGCTTATGTCGCTGAAGATCATCGTAATTTTAACCTTATAGAAGGATCCATAGAGGATGAGATCAAATACATTGAGGATTGGGTCTTACACGAAGACTTGATACCTGCAGGAGAACAACTGAGCTCTGATATTATCTTTCCCATTGCGGAGTCTGACTATGATTTTGATATAGTCTTTGAGCTTGCAGGTGGCGAGTATCGGATTCCATATTCCAGTATTATTAGGGAGGGTAGACGGTAGTAGGGCGATGGGTTAATACCCAACGTAATGGGAATGTCACTCCTTTGGAGTTCTACTTGGTGTGATAGGGCGATGGGTTAAAACCCAACGTTATGGTAATATCACTCCTTTAGAGTTCTTTTTTACAAGATTTGAACAATGCAAGTATAGCCAACCACAAAGGGGTGACACTTCTACAAGTATGGGATTCAACCCATTTTAACCGACACCTTTTTACCAGGCCACATTTTACTCGACCTATTTTACTCACCCCATCTGTTTGAGATGCTCCAGCATCTTAAACAGCGCGCGCACTCTATGGCTGATCTGGTTCTTTACTTCAGATCCAAGTTCTGCTGAAGTCTTCTCATAGCCATCAGGAATAAAAATAGGATCATAACCAAAGCCCATTTCACCTCTCTTCTCCATACTGATACGGCCATCTAAGATACCTTCGAATAGATATTCTTGATCATCTATAATCAGTGCTATGATGGCTCTGAATCTCGCAGTGCGATCCTCCTGGTGCTGAAGATTAGACAGAACTAAATCCATGTTCTTATCATTATCTCTTTCTGCTCCTGCATACCGGGCGGTGATGACTCCGGGTGCTCCATCTAAGGCCTTTATCTCTAGACCAGAGTCTTCTGCGAATACATTCTGACCAAATTTGTTGTGGATAAATCTTGCTTTGATCAGCGCATTCTCTTCTAAAGTATCTCCGGTCTCAGGAATATCATAGGTGAATCCTATTTCATGAAGTCCAGATAGTACTATATGATCAGGCAGTACTGCCTTCACTTCTTCCAGCTTATGGGCATTACTTGTCGCAAATATTAGATTCATATGGTTATATTTTCTGTTCAATCCATAGGGATTTTTAATCTCTTATCACTTAATTTAATCTTCTTCTATGATGTCATGAGAAACCTAAGTCGCGAACATTTCGTGAGTGTTTTCAATTCAATTTCTTTTGTAGGTTTTAACCCTTCCTCTCTTAATATCATCTCTCTTTCTAACGTCCTGAAAGCCTAAGTCACAGACGTATTTTACTGAAATGCTTGCTGCAGTGCTTCCCAGAGCGGCTTCTTATATTCTGGCTTTTGATTTAGTGTAACCAGTCCATGTGAGAAGATGAGCTGCTTACCTTGCATCTGAAATGATCTGTAGAGCTTTGCTTTTACATTAAGCCCTACATCTTGAGGTAATAGACCGAAGACTAGTATTTGTTCTAACTGATCGAGAGCCAATAAAGAGCCCACGTTACCCATATTCTCATCAGAGAGAACTATGATTTGGGTCTCATCTACTGATCTTTTGACAGCTTTCAGCATTTTGAATAGCAGTTCTTGGTCGGTAGTCGCAGATTCAGATTCATGTAATACGACGATCGTCTTACACTGATCTATATCTATTTGATCACGGATATCTGCTTTTATCTTGTAGTAATGGATTTTTATTTGATCTAATATCAAGGAAACATTGAATTTTAGTTTAAACGTCTTTACCTTTCGACTGTGAAATTAAGTCATTAAAACGAAATAACATGTACTCAATCAAGATCAACAAAGTCGAACAGTCAAGACTTCCCAGTACGGACTTGAATAACATTCCTTTTGGACGTGTTTTTACAGATCATATGTTTACTGCTGACTACATCAATGGTGAGTGGACAAATCTTGAGATAGGACCTGTGGTAGACTTTTGCGTACATCCTGGTAATCTGACACTTCACTATGCCCAGTCGATATTTGAAGGTATGAAAGCATCTGTCAATCCTGAGGGAACTCCACTATTATTGAGACCTGAGATGCATTCAGAAAGATTGAATCGATCAGCAGATCGGATGTGTATGCCAGATGTTCCAGAAGCTCTATTCTTAGAGGCTATTCATACATTAGTGGGATTAGAGAAAGATTGGATTCCTTCATCAGAGGGTAGCGCTATGTACATCAGACCGTATATGTTTGCCACTGATGAATTCGTAGGTGTAGCGGTATCAGAGACTTATAAGTTTGCCATCTTGACACTGCCCGTCGGACCATATTACGATAAGCCTGTCAGTCTAAAAGCAGATACCGAGCATGTCAGAGCAGCACCAGGTGGAGTGGGAGATGCTAAGACCGCAGGAAACTATGCAGCCTCACTATATCCTGCCAGAAAAGCGAAGTCAGAAGGCTATGATCAGGTACTGTGGCTGGATGGAAAAGATTTTAAGTATATCCAAGAAGTAGGTACGATGAATATTTTCTTTGTAATAGATGGCACCGTGGTCACACCTGCATACAATGGTGCAATACTTCAAGGTATCACCAGAACAAGTATCATCGAAATACTCAAAGATGAAGGCCATACAGTAGAAGAAAGAGACATCACGATAGATGAGGTCATCGCAGCTCACAAAGAAGGGAAACTGACAGAAGTATTCGGGACGGGTACAGCAGCTGTCGTTTCGCCTGTGCATCGGATAGGTTATCAGGGAAATGATTACGATATCGATGTAGATTTATTTACCATTGCGCCATTCGCTAAGCAATACATCTCTCAGCTCAGAAGAGGACAGATAGAAGATACCAGAGGCTGGATCGTGAAGGTAGGGGAGCCTGCTTTAGTCTAGTGAAGCAGCAGCAGGTAGCATACCAGGATACTGGAATCATATCTTATCAGGAAGCATGGGACTTACAGACCAAGCTACAGCAAGAATTAATCAAAGCTAAACGAGCTGGAGAGGAAATTCATCATTACCTATTATTCTGTGAGCACCAGCCAGTCTATACTTTAGGAAAGAGTGGGTCTACAGAGCACTTATTGATCGATACTGAGTCTTCAGAAGAATTCGAGTTTTTTAAAATCAATCGCGGTGGCGATATTACTTATCATGGTCCTGGACAGCTGACCGTATATCCGATTTTTGATCTGGATCGATTTTTTACTGACGTTCATAAATATGTGCGCTACTTAGAAGAAGCTGTGATCAAGACTTTAGCTCATTTTGGGATTTCTGGAAAGCGGATTGATGGATTTACAGGTGTATGGATCGATGTTCCTGAAGGAATTCAAAATAGAAAAATATGTGCTATTGGAGTCCATCTGAGTAGATGGGTAACACTTCATGGATTAGCGCTAAATGTTAGTCCTGATCTGTCACATTTTGATAATATCATTCCATGTGGTATTCAAGATGATGATAAGACGGTGACATCTATGGCCGCTGAGCTTGGGCATGAAGTTGATCTGGGAGAGGTGAAGATTATTTTGCTGAAGGAGTTTAGTTTATTATTTGATTACCAATATACTAAACAATCGTAGTAGAATACCTTATTTAATGGTACAAGTTTGGATATTAAAACTCCTTAAACAGATTAAAAATATCGTCACTTGTCATGCCAGCTTTAACTCTGGAATCAAGATGAATATTCAATATTTCTTTATCAATCTCACTGTATGTGGTTCCACAGCTCCATGGTTGATAAAATATGCTATCATCATAGCTATCGCTATCAGTCATCAGACCAAGGGATTGGGTCAGCTCCTCTCTGAGTAGATGCTTCTGACAATCAATATCTCCAGTACGATTGATGTCCACATACATGCTTCCACTTCTGATCATGCAGCCACTGTTCCACTTTAACCAGAATACACCCCAGTTATCTTCTATAAAAGTTTCTGCTGCTGGCTCAAAGGAAGCATAAGTCGCTGCATCACTCAGAAAGACGACAAAATTAGACATCTCTATAGAACTAACTATGTATAGTTTGGTAGAACCACTGATGTCATTTATTTCTTCAATAATGAGATCAAGTTCCTCTACTAATTCATTTTGATTTTCATGATTGACAAAGATGCGAAGATCATTACCCCATTTTTTAAGGCGATCAGTGGAATTTCCAAATTCTGTTCCTAAGCCTACTTCTAAATAGTATTTCTGTGCATCAGTGAATACAAAATTTTCAGTCGCAGTCTCGTCAATGATAGGTTCATCATCTTGACTACACGATAGGCATAGTAAAATGATTGTAAAGAATAAAAGCAAATCGAATTTTTTCATCGTTCATTATTTTAGTTATACCGAAGGCAAATTGGTGTGGAGGGTATTGAACCAGCAAAACCTATTTCTTTCGGTATTATACTTGATCTATTTTATAACGATAGCTATAGGTAAAAATAGTATAGGTATAACGATTATATGTCTGATGTAGCTGCGTATTGTGCCCTAACAATATCATTTATCAAACTTCCGACCAGACCGATCAGTAATAGTAGCGCTAGCTTGCTGAGTGCCCCAGATGATGATGTCTTGAATATTAACATGCTTAGGTCGGGTCGCGATGAAGTATATCGTATCTGCGACATCCTTAGAAGTGAGCGGATTGAAGTCTTCATATATTTTAGCCTTATCTTCATCGCCATGATATCTGACCTTGGCAAACTCTGTTTGCTCTACATGGGCGGGTGAGACCATACTAACTCTGATATTGTGCTGATGCAGGTCCAGTCTCATAGACCTTGTCAGTGCTTCGACACCTGACTTAGTGGCGTTGTACACATTTCCCATAGGGTATACTTCATGACCTGCTATAGAGCAAAGGTTTATGATATGGCCTTTCTTACGATCTACCATTCTGGGACTGATGAGTCTGGTCATATAAAGCAGGCCTTTGAGATTAGTATCGATCATTGTGTCCCAGTCATCCATGCTTCCCTTATGAATCGGGTCCATACCTGATGCCAATCCTGCATTATTGATGAGGATGTCTATCTGCTGAAGTGACTTTGGGATGGATGCCACAGCTGCTTCACAGGCTGCTCTGTCTCGCACGTCATAACAGAGGCTGTGTACTTCTATTCCGTATTTTGTGCTAAATTTCTTAGTGATCTGCTCTAGCCGTTCTGCACGCCTACCAGTGATAATGATATTATATCCTCTCTTCGCAAATAGCTTGGCTGTGGCTCTACCTATACCCGAAGTCGCTCCTGTGATCAGGACTGTCTTAGCTGGTTTTTTACTCATATCTCTGTTCTTAATTCGCTAATGATTTTTTTAAATTCTTTATCAAATTCTTTATATTCTTCAGTAGCAGGACCAGCGAATCCAGTATGGACTCTTCTGATTTGATTATTCTTATCTACAAATAGTAAAGTGGGGTAGGATAGTATGCGGCTGATCTGAGGGATTTTTTTAGAAGCTTCAGCTTTATCATAATATCCTCCATACAAAACTGGATAAGGTATTTTTAAATTACTCTCAAATGTCGCAATGGCAGCCAGGCCTTTTTCTTTTTCCTTATATCGCTCAAAGCTGATGGCAATGACTTCGACATCATCAGGCTTTTCTGATTCTAAATAGTCAAGTAAGTAGTGCGTCTGATCTTTACAGTTAGGACACCAAGTCCCCATGATTTTGACAATTTTTATCTTATTATCAAACTGTTCATCGGATAGCGAGACCATTTCATCCTCACTATTAGGAAAGCTAAATGAAAGTGGCTCTTGAATATTCAGGGCTTTAGTTAGATCAAATGGATTCGATAATTCATACGCCTCATCAGCTTCAGATTCGAATAAACCTTTATAATGACTGCCTGAGAAAAATGTGCCGAGTAACTTACCATCCTCCATCACCTTTCCTCGAAATAAGAAAGCATGCGATCCATCGAAACAACTAAGTGAAAATTTGTTCTTTCTTACCATGCCATCTAAATACCGATAGTCACCTGTTTCTGTTAAGAAAGTGCCAGACAGATTATTTTCATCCTGCTCGAAAACGCCAATGGCTGGATATTCATCTTCTGTATTTTTGTCAAATATAGTCTTCCAGCGACCAGTCAAATCGTGATCTGCTGGCGTGCCATCTGTTTTGAATCTATGACCTTGACCATGATATGCTACGAATGGGATTCTATATTTTTCTCTGTAATTAACGACCCATTCTCCCTGAAGTACATTCTCTACATAGATCGCTTTAATGTATGTATCGAATACTGGAAATCTGATCAGCACGGTATCTTTAGCAACAGCCATATCCCTGCCGTAGAAGATGTCACTGACCGTGATGCGCTCTTCTCCGTTGATCAGCTCTATGTAGAAAGAGTCCTCAGTCGCATACTTGACTTCAAAGTTGAATGGTAGCTCGATATTATCTTGTAGTACCGGCATGTCATCATCTCCAGCATTGATCGAGACTTTGTCCTCCAGTGTCAGCGTGGCCCGCCACATGCCTGGGGCCAATTTTGAAAATTCTTGATCTGCTTCCACACAGCCAAGTAAAGTGATGGCTGCGGTGATGAAAATCAGGAGGGTATATTTCATTAGTTAGATAATTTGAAAGGTGATTGTGTCATAATTTACTAGTCGTACTCAACCCCTTGTAAATTTTACTTTATAAGGGGAACATTTACTTACTCTTGAGTAGGGTTGATTGGATATAAGCACAAATTTTCTTTTATAGAATAGCAAATTGACTTTAGACATATTAATCTCAAAAGAATGATTTTAATATACACTTCCTTATGCTTAAGAGCTTTTATCTCCGACAAAGTGGTCTGTTTTATATTTAAACAGAACATTGAATGTCGTCAGACTC
>ENA-ORXT01001535-ORXT01001535.1-marine-metagenome-genome-assembly--contig:-NODE-1535-length-30719-cov-3.614875_pt1 | contig 30719 bp, 24 predicted proteins | sample MGYA00237868_ERZ511482 | MGnify/ENA metagenome assembly ERZ511482 | reverse complement strand
TCCGATTAATCAGGGATAATTACATATTTTACCACCCGTATCAGTACTCCTTCTGAATTGATGAACGGAAACCAGGGATACGATTGCTGGCGCTGCTTAAGGTAGTCGCCGTAGGAGCTATGAGATTAGTTTTATCTTACCTTGCCAGACAATACACTCTACCACATTCCCAGATCAAACAATTAGCATGTTCGGCAGCAACAATAAAGAAACCAAAGCCAAGAATTCGTCGTCGCCCCGGCCAACCGCCGGCGGAGCAGGAGGAGGAGTTAATACCATCGATGTTCACACCTCGATTCAGGGAGATCTGAAGGCTGGTGGCGACATCCGCATCGATGGCTCCCTGACCGGTAATTTAATTTGTGAAGGTAAGCTCATCATCGGCCCCCAGGGCAAAGTGGATGGTGACGTTACCTGCGTCAATGCTGCCATCGAAGGCGCGTTCGTTGGCAACCTCACCGTTAAAGAAATGCTTACTCTCCAGGCCACCGCTAAGGTGAGCGGAGACGTGAAGGCGACCAAAATGGCCGTGCTCAGCGGATGCCAGGTCAGTGGTACCTGTAACGTTCCTTATAATAAGAACGGGATGGAGAATCAGACTCAAAAAAACGTCAACCCTTTGAAGCAGAAGCAGGGTGCAACCGTCTGATCCGGACTTTAAGGAGTCCGCTCGGAAGAATAGTCGAAACTGGATGAAGTATTCCGGTATGGCCTTCCAGATGATCGGGGTAATGCTGGCCTTTGTCTTCGGCGGAATCTACTTGGATGGCTGGTTCGGCACCAGCCCGATTCTGACCATTGTGATGAGTTTACTCGGCGTAGCGGGTGGCCTGTATCTTGCCCTTAAGGATTTTATCTGATCGGCCTACTGTCTCTCCGGGATTTACCGGTTGTTCCGTTCCGGAACCTGATTTTATAGTATACTACTTTTGAACCCCGTAAGGCCAGATCGCCAGTCCGTTATGATTCTCTTTCACTGACCAAAGGCTTAGTTACCCGCTTTCGGACGGTGAAAACGGCCCGGAACGGTACGCACCAAGCGCTGTATGTATAACAAAATCTAAGGACCGGTGCTCTTTGCCGTCTGTGACGTATCCCATCTGCGGGAGAGAGGGAGATCGTAAATCTCGTTATACACACCCAAGCGCTCAGGAAAGGTAAAATGTCTATTGCCACCTTATCTTGCCGACCAGAGAAGTGCTTACGTAATTTAAGTTACCATTCTAAATGACGTATAAACAATTTTTCACCCTGCTGGCAGCGTTTACAGCCGCTGCAATTGGCGGCGCACTGGCGTCCCATATTTGGTTGCCGATCGATTACGCTACTCCGTTTACCGTCGTTACGATCGTGATCTTCATCGGTTTTTGCGTGGCCCTGTTTTACCTCGGCAAACGAACGGCGGGAGCGGAGAATAAATTTTTATTCACCAATGTCTTTATGGGCGTTACGATGCTCAAAATGTTTCTCTGTGGAGGGATGATCGGGGCTTATGCCTATTTGGCCGGGCCGGAGAATAAACTCTTCGTTGTCCCTTTTTTTCTAAGCTATATGATTTTCACCCTGCTTGAGATCATCTTCCTGATGAAGCTTGCGCGGGAAACCCGTTGAAATTCAAGATAAGGTGCCGGTTAGATTCATCTTACGGCTATACGTTTCGGTATATTCAAGACGTATACGTGCTACCGTGTCCTATTCTATGAGCAGTATTTGACGAGGGTGATCCTTATCTGAATCACCAATTAAGACTCCCTGTATCAGTTCATTCCATGATGATCCGGTGCATTACCGTCTCTTTTCCTGAAAGACCGTTTATGCTCCTGCGTTCGCGCCTCCCGATCGTTTTCCTTTTGCCATCCTGGTACCGGCTACACATGCACATAAGGCGCGAACGCAGGTGCTAAAAACGGTTTAAAGCACGGCTCGTTGTACCCGGGCTATGTTGGTGAATAAAAAAACCCCCGCTTCCTTTTCGGGAAGCAGGGGCACAAATCTGAAGAGACTCAGAATTGTTCGGTTACACTATTGAAAGTGGTTACTGGCGAATGATGCGGGCGGTGGAAACTCCGGCATCATTGGTGAGGCGAAGCAGGTAAGCGCCGGAGGGAAGCGCGCTGGTATTTATCTCAAATCGGCCGTTGGTCATCTCAAGTACGCGGGTGTTCATTACCCGACCGGCAAAGTCCAGCAGTTGTAACTGGGTCTCGGCGGCACGCAATCCCGTAAGTTCTACCGTCAGACGGTCACCGACCGGGTTGGGGTAAACCTCGACACGATCCGCGGCAGGCTGATTAGTGCTGGTGGTGAGGGTATTCTCCGCACAAGGAGTGGGAGCTCCAAGAGCATAAGTCGGGAAAGAGATCGTCGGGATGCGCTGCAGGGAAACGATGGCTTCCGGAGCACCGAGTTGCGTGTCGGCAAACCAGATACCGGCGATAACGGCCATGTCCTCCATCATGCGTTCGCTACTGCCCCAGGCTACGTATGACATTAGCATGTCGGTAGCATCGGGGGTTGCGCTCACGGAAAGGGCGAGTTCGTCTCCGGCAATGGTCAGTAGGGACGAGGCGTCCACGGTAACCTGGTCGCCGGGCTTCAGGAAGAAAGAGCCACACTCGAGGGCTAGGGTATTAACCCGGACTACCTGGTCGTTGCTGCTCAGGAAGAGGTTGCCGGCGTTAACGGAGATGTTGCTGAGGTTAGTCAGTTCCACCATTCCGCGTTCATCGATCTCGTTTATGCCAACCAGGCCGGTTTCACAGTCGTCGCCCGTCTGTCGAATCACGGTGACTGGATCGGACAGGTCGAAACAACCGGTGAAATCGGACAGGCTGTCACCAACGGCGACGCCGCCGAAGTCGTCTTCGAAGCTGAGGGCGTAGATATTACAATTGCCACCACCGGCACCTTCCAGGTTGAAAGGTTGATTGGCGGGAACACCGAGCACCATTCCATTCCCGTCAGTAATGACGTAAGTGAAGTTAGTGCCTACGGTATCGGTCAGGGTAACGTTGAAATCATCATCGATCCCGTCACCGGCACAGATGGTCAATTCGTTGCCACCGCCGGCGAGGGACAGGTTTCCGCCGGAAACAGCATCACAGGGCCCTTCGCCGAGAATCAGCGTAATGGTACGGAAACCACCGGGGGTGGAAACGCTACCATCAGAAGCCACAACACGATACAGCAGGGAGAGGGTGAAGCCGGGACGCAGACCGAAGTCAACAAGCGTTCCGTATATCACGTCCAAGGTAGCGTCGGAAAGGGTATCGGTACCAACCTTCTGGCAGGCAACGATCTCGGTGAATTCAGGATCAAGTTCCCCCGCGATCTCGATCGTATAGACGACTACATCGCCATCGGGATCATCGGCGGATGTGAAGAAACCGTCTTCAAGACTGCTGCCACCTTCGAATACGGTGACTGTTGCTCCGTCTTCCGGGGTGAGAATCTCCGCAGCTTCCGGGAAAGCGTTGTCGTCCCGAAGAACCTGACCGCGAATCTCGCCGGAGGCATTATCCACGGTGTGCAGATTGAAGTACAGGCTGCCTTCCACAAGGGCGGCAAGTCCGTTAGAGTCAACGGTGAAAGCATTGTCCGCAGCGCGGTAAAGGCCGGAAAGGCCCTCGTCATCCACCTCGGCGTCGAGAATGAACTGAACGCCTCCAACCTCATCGGCGGCACCCAGGTGAAGGTGTGAACCACCAGCTACGTTGGGATCGAATGCGCTGTCGAGATCAGCAAAGGAACCGGTCGCTACCAGTTCGTCGTCACAGAGTTCGTACATCATGAAGCCACTACCCGTTGTTTTGATGGCTACGGGATTGGCGTTGATGCCGGCGAGGTTGGAACCATAATACCCTTTGGCTAGGTTCATCACCTGACCACGAATTTCACCCGACTGGCTGAAACCGGAATGGATGTTGACGTACAGTTCGCGGGAGAACAGAGCGGCAAGCTCGGCTGAATCCAGGTTGAACGTATTGTCAGCGGGCAACCAGGCACCACCAAGGCTGTCATCATCGAGGGTGATGCTGAGCGGAAATACGACTGGGCCACTGGTTCCCGGCAGGCCGAGGTGGATGTGCGCGCCGCCGGCGATGGCCGTACTTACGGTGTCGCGCAGATCACTTACGCTACCGCTCACCGTTATGGTGGAGTCGCCGACCAGGTTGATCAGCAAACGGGAGTTGCCGGGAGTGTTGATGGCTACCGGACGGGCCTGGTGGCCACTTGGGTTGGAGTAGAACTGCGATACGCCCACGTCGGTCAGTTGACCGCGCAACTCACCACTCAGTACCGCGGAAGAATGTACGTTAACGTAAAGCATGTCGTTGTCGAGCGCTGCCAACTGAGCGGCGTTGAGGACAAAGACATTGTCATCGGCCATCAGCGTGGCGGCGGTTGAATCACCGTTGATCTCAAGATTGAGTGGAAATGCAACCGGTCCGTTGCGGCCGGCAAGGCCCGTATGAATGTGCGCGCCACCCAGGATTTCAGTAGCGATGGTGCCGGTAAGGCCACTGAAACTACCCGATAGGGTGATGGTGTTGCCGTTACGTTCAACGATAACGGAACCACCAGCCGGGGAAACGACGGCGGGTACCTCATTAGCACCGGACAGGTAAGCGACTTTATAGCCACTCGCTCCACCGGGAACCAGCTGGCCCCGCAGTTCGCCTCCACCGAAGTCGGTCGTATGAATATTAACGTATAAGCCACGGGCCTGAAGAAGCGCAACCTGCTGGTTAGACAACTGGAAAACGTTGTCGGCGGCCAGGAAGCGGCCTCCGCGCAGGTCGTCATCAAGATCGGTGGTCAAAAGGAAGGCGATGCCTCCATTCTGGCCGGCCATACCAGCGTGCAGGTGAGCACCTCCGGCTACATCAGCGTCAAAGTCAGAGGTCAGATCAGAGAGCTCACCGGATACCGTGAGGGTATTGCCGAAGAGCGTAGCAGTGAGGGAACCGTTTCCGGTGGTAGTAACCGGACAAGGCATTTCGTTGAGGCCACTGATGGAAGCCGTGAAGCCCGTACCGTTACAATCGTCTCCGGTCGCCCGGGTAACGACAACGGGATTGGACAGGTCGAAACAGCCACCGAGGTCGGCGAAAGCACCACCCATGACCGCTCCGCTCAGGGAACCGTCGTGACTTACGGCGTATAAGGTACACGCTCCGCCACCGGCGCCATCGAAATCGAAGGGCTGGTTGGCGGGAACGCCCAGTATTTCTCCGGCATCACTTACGACGAGGTAGGTGAATTCCGCGCCGGAAGTGTCCGTAACGATAACGTTAAATGGGTCGGGCTGTCCGTCCCCCGCACAGATGGAGAATGCCGTGCCTCCGTCCGCGAGTTCCAGGATACCACCGTCGGCGGTACAACCCGGATCACACTGGGCTCCCGTCAGGCGGGTAACCACCATTGGATTGGACAGGTCGAAACAGCCGCCGAGATCGTCGAACATACCACCCATGACCGCTCCGCTCAGGGTGCCATCATGACTGACCGCGTAGAGCGTGCAGGCTCCACCACCGGCGCCATCGAAGTCAAAGGGCTGATTGGCGGGAACGCCCAGGATCACACCCTGGTCGCTAACGACCAGATAGGTGAATTCGGCACCCATGGTATCCGTTAGTTCAACATTAAATGGATCGGGTTCACCGTCACCGGCACAAATGGTAAAGCTGGTAGTGCCGTTGCTCAGGGAGAGTACTCCTCCGTCAACGTTGCAGTCATCGTTGCATTCGTCGCCAACGTTACGGGTAACGACGATGGGGTTGGATAAATCGAAGCAACCACCGAGGTCGTCGAACAAGCCACCCGTTACGGCTCCGGTAAGGGTACCATCGTGGCTGACGGCGTAAAGCGTGCAGGCTCCGCCACCGGCACCATCGAAGTCGAAGGGCTGATTGGCGGGAACGCCCAGGATCTCTCCGGCATCACTTACGACGAGATAAGTAAACGCCGCTCCGGATGTATCCGTAAGCACTACATTAAAAGGATCGGCAACCCCGTCACCGGCGCAAATGGTAAAATCGGTACTACCGTCTTCCAATTCGAGCAGGCCACCGTCGGCGTCGCAAAAGTCATCACAATCGTCTCCCGCAAGGCGGGTAACCACCACGGGGTTGGACAAATCGAAGCAGCCGCCGAGGTCGGCGAACATGCCACCCATTACCGCACCGCTCAGGGTACCGTCGTGACTGACCGCGTAAAGGGTACAGGCTCCGCCACCGGCACCGTCGAAGTCAAAAGGTTGGTTGGCGGGAACACCCAGAATCACACCGGCATCGCTGACGACGAGGTAAGTGAATCCCGCACCAATGGTATCAGACAGGGTCACGTCAAACGGATCGGGCTGACCGTCTCCCGCACAAATCGTGAAGGAGGTTGTACCGTCAGGACGAGAGAGTACACCGCCGTCGGCCACGCAATCGTTGCCGCACTCCGCGCCGGTCTGGCGGTTAACCACGACGGGATTGGAGAGGTCGAAACAGCCACCGAGGTCGGCAAACCTGCCGCCCGTCACGGCTCCGCTCAGGGAACCGTCATGACTCACGGCGTAGAGGGTGCAGGCACCGCCGCCGGCACCGTCAAAATCGAAGGGCTGGTTGTCGGGAACCCCCAGGATCTCGCCCTGATCGCTCACGACGAGGTAAGTGAACGCTGCACCTACGGTGTCTCTAAGGAGAACGTTGAAGGGATCGGGGATGCCGTCGCCGGCACAAATGGTCGTTTCGGTTTCTCCTCCGCTATCGCCAACGGCGAGTAGCAGAAATCCGCCATCTACATTACAATCATTGTCGCAATCCGAACCAACATTGCGGGTAACTACCACTGGATTGGAGAGGTCGAAGCAGCCACCGAGGTCGGCAAAACTACCGCCCATTACGGCCCCGCTCAGGGTACCGTCGTGACTCACGGCGTAGAGGGTGCAGGCACCGCCGCCGGCACCGTCGAAGTCGAAGGGCTGATTGGCGGGAACGCCTAGTATCTCACCGGCGTCGCTGACGACGAGGTAAGTGAATTCCGCTCCTACGGTATCGGTAAGGATCACGTTGAACGGATCGGGCTGGCCGTCACCGGCACAGATGGTAAATTCAGTTACGCCATTCATCAGCGAAAGAACACCGCCGTCGGCCACGCAAACGGGGTCTTCACCAATCACCAGGGTGATGGAACGGGAACCGCCGCGGGTAGAGACGCTACCGTCGGATGAAACGATCCGGTAGCGGAGGGGAACGGTAAGCCCGGGACGAGCACCGAAGGCGATCAGCGTATCGTAAACGGCTTCGATGGTGGCGTTGGAAAGGGTGTCCGTACCTACTTTCTGGCAAGCGATGATCTCGGAGAATTCTTCGTCGAGCTCTCCGGCAATCTCTATGGTGTATACCACGAGGTCGCCATCCGGATCGTCGGCGGTAAAAAACAAGCCGTCTTCAAGGTCACTACCACTAGGAAAGACCGTCACAACGGCACCGTCTTCCGGAGAGATGATTTCGGAGGCTTCCGGAAAGGCATTGTCGTCCCGGAGGATCTGACCACGAATTTCTCCGCTGGGGTTGCGGGTCGTGTGAATATTGATATATAGTCCACCGTTCGCAAAGGCGGCTTGGGTGGCGGCGTCGATCGTGAATACATTATCCGCAGCTTGGAAAACGCCGTTGCGCAGGTTGGCGTCTATATCTCCGTTCAGGGGGAAAACAATGCCGCCCGTTCCATCGGCATCGCCGGCGTGGACGTGGATGCCTCCCGCTACGTTCGCGTCGAAGTCACTTCTCAGATCGTTAAAACTTCCTACTGCGGTTACCTGGTCTCCACACCAGTCAAACAGGAAGAAACCGGCACCATCGGACTTGATGGCTTCCGGGTTGGCGTTGATGCCCGCCATGTTGGCACCAAAGTAACCTTTAGCGAGATTCATGACCTGACCCCGGACTTCACCCGAAGCAAAATCTTCGGTATGTACGTTGACGTAGTAGCCCCGGTTAAAAAGGGTTTCGAGTTGGGCGGGTGTCAACGTAAAGGTGTTTTCGGAGGGCAACCAAACGCCGCCGAGGCCATCATCGTCAAGATCGACGTCTAAAACGAAGACCACATCTCCGGAACGTCCCGGAAGACCGAGGTGAATGTGGCTACCGCCGGCAATGTTGACGTCGAGTGGCGACATCAGATCGTTCACACTACCACTAACGGTAATGGTTTCATCGCCATCCCAGTTGATGACCAGGCGACCGTTACCCGTGGTGTTGACCGAGACGGGACGCGCCTGGTGGCCACTGGGGTTGGCGTAGAACTGGCTGGTGCTCATACTGGTCACCTGTCCGCGAAGTTCACCGCTGAGTACGTCGGCGGAATGAACATTTACGTAAATCATTTCGTCGTCGAGGGCCGCTAACTGATTGCTGTTAAGTATGAAGGTATTGCTATTCGCCGGGAAAGCAGCGGCGGTCATATCGTCGGAGATATCCATGGATAACGGAAAGAGAACGGGACCGTTACGGCCGGCAATGCCGAGGTGCAGGTGAGCTCCACCAGCTATTTGGGTGGCAATTGGCCCGCCCAGTCCGCTGAATCCACCGGAGACGGTAATGCGGTTACCGGTGCGTTCGATTACTGCGGAGCCCATCGCGGTAGTAACTACGGCGGGGACTTCGTTTACCCCCAGAAGGTATGCCACTTTATAATCGTCGGCTCCTGCGGGAACCAATTGGCCGCGTAGTTCTCCACCTCCGAAATCGAGGGTATGGATGTTTACGTAGATGCCACGGGCGCGCAATGCGGCTACCTGGTCATCGGTTAGTTCGAAAACGTTGTCGGCAGCCAGGAAACGACCGCCGCGCAGATCGGCGTCGATGGCGGTGACGAGACGCACGGAGATGCCTCCATTCTGGCCGGCCAGCCCGGTGTGCAGGTGAGCTCCACCCGCTACGTTGGGGTCGAAGTCGGAGGTAAGTCCCGAAAACGCTCCCGTAACGGTGAGGATGTTTCCGTCAAGACTGGCGTTTAGTGCGCCCTGTCCGGTAGTCGTAACGGGGCAGGGTAATTCGTTGAGTCCGCTCAAATTAGCGGTAAATTCATTGGCGCCGTTACAATCGTCACCGGTAAGGCGAAGGACCGTGATGGGGTTGGAAAGCGAGAAGCACCCGGTGAAATCGGCAATGTCGCCGCCGACCGTTACTCCGCTAAAATCGCTGGAAGATGTGAGAGCGTAAATGTTACACGCTCCGCCACCGGCACCTTCCAGATCGAAGGGTTGGTTGGCGGGAGTACCCAGGACGATGCCGTCACCGTCGGTGACTACGTACGTGAAGTTCGATCCTACAGTATCGGTCAGGGTTACGTTAAAAGCATCGGATACACCGTCTCCGGCGCAGATGGTCAGATCGGTACCACCATCAACAAGGGAGAGGATACCGCCTTCTACGCGTTCCCGGATCACCGTAACGGGGTTGGAGATAGAAAAACAACCCCGGATATTATCCGCACCGTTGCCGATCGCAATACCGGTTGCGACATCAGCAAAGGATACGTACCAGATCAGGAATGTGCCGGAGCCGAAATTGGAGAAGTTAAAAGGACCGTTTCCGGACGGCAGGTCGATGATGGTGCCCTGACTGTTGGTGATGGCGAAAGCCAGGTTGTCTCCACTGGCGGTACCATCTAAAGCGATGGAAACGCGGTTGTCGCCTCCATCGTCACCGATACATTGAACCACGGTGCCTGATCCATCCGGCAGGGAGATGTTGCCCGCGTTGGAATTACAGAAGATGTCGCAACCATCGCCGGATTGGCGGTTAAGCAGGATCGGGTTAGACAGGTTAAAACACTCCGTCGCACTCGTCGAACAGATGTTATCATTAATGTCAAAGTCCGTCAGCGTGCCCGTGTAGGAGATACTCCACACGGCCAGATTCCGTGCTCCGTAGTTGCGCAGATCAAACGGTGGATTCCCGTCAAGAACCTCCAAGATGAAACCTGATGGCGTAGTGACGACGTACTGACTGATGGCACCGACAAAACCCGTACGGATGATCTCGGTGAGTCCTTCGTCCATGTCGTCGAGGCAAACCGGTATGTAAACGGAGCCACTCGGGGTGTTCAGTTCACCCGCGTCAAGCGTGCAAATACCCTGTGCGGTGAGTGCGGGGGATAAGAAGACCAGCAGCGCGAAGAGCGTAAATTGATAAGTGAATTTAGGTATTGTTTTCAACATGGATTAATTAGTTTACACAGGTGAACAAGAGGCAGAACCCGAACTGTCAACTCAGAAGGGGATTTGAACCATTACAAGGTACGGAAGAGAAAGCAAAACGGATTAGCGGTTGCCCAGCTATGTATCAAGATATCGTCCCATCTTGTTCGCAATCCGCAAGCGGTTTCCCGAATTTCAGGAAAATAGATCGCTCCGCCGGTAATTCGGGGTCCTCATGACAAGAATGTTTCGTCCGCGGGGAGGGGAGGAATCGTTGGGATCATTTGCTGATAAAGACCTATAATTGCACCACCGAAAACCCCGCCCATGATCTCTGCCGAAATTTCCCTGTATCCCCTTACGCCCGACTACGAAACCCTGATCGTAGATTTCATCTACCTGCTGAGAGACCAGCCCAGCATTACGGTGGCCGTCAACGGTCTTTCCACGCAGCTAACCGGAGATTACCTGGCCGTGATGTCGGCAATCACCAGGGCAATGGGCCCCACGCTCGCCGGAAAAGTGACCTGCTCGTTCGTGATCAAAGTATTGAACGTAGACGTATCGCCGGGAACGGAGGTGGAGGTATAGCCGAAGAAAGGTAATGCCCCGAAAAAATAATTGCTGCATCCCGCGGCCGCGCCAAAAACGCATTACCGTCAGTGGGCACGTTGGCGTCGCAAATTGAATTGTCGGCATAACGTCAAACCCCAATCGCCGAATGGTTATCCTAAGCGACCCGCAAGTGATCTCGAACACCGACTAGTACCTGGAAAACAGCCAGCGGCCCATATCCTGCAGCGAACTTTTTTTACCATAATTGAGAATCCCCACCCGGTAAATGCGACCGGCGAGCCACACCATGAAACCCGAAAAGACGATCACGATGATCAGGCTGAGAATGATCTGCCAGGCCGGCGGCGCAAACGGCAGACGGGCCGGCATCACAATGGGCGCGAAAAGGGGCATGAAGCTGGAACCGACCGCAAGGCTGGAATTCGGGGCCTGTAGCGCCGCCATCATGATGTAAAAGCCGAGGATGACGGGAATGACGACGATCATGGTCAGGCTCTGCCCCTCGCCCATATCGTCGCCCATGGCCGAGCCGATGGCGGCAAACATGGCGGCGTACATGAAATATCCCGTAAGAAAATAAACGATGAAACAGGGGATGATGACCCACCAGTTCATCTCGTCGAGCCCGGCGATCACGCGCTCCACCATGCTTTGCATCTCGTCGGGGTCCATCGCCGCGTTGCCGGTCTGCATCTGCTGGGCGGTGTCGGGGTCGAAGCCGAAGAGGATGGTGATCAGGAAGAGCAGCGCGGGAATGAGGATCATCCAGGCGATCACCTGCGTCAGGCCCACCGCGCCGACGCCCAGGATCTTACCGAGCAGCAGGGTAGTGGGGCGCACGGAGGAGATCACGACCTCCACGATCCGGTTCATCTTTTCCTCCATCACCGAGCGCATCACCATCATGCCGTAGACGAAAATGGAGAGGTACATCAGGAAGCCCATCGCCGAGCCGAGGCCCACGCCGATCACGCCGGCCATACTGGTATCGTCGCTTTCGCCTTCCTCGACGGTCACTTTGCGGGTTTTGATGTCCACGTCGGTATCGAGCGCGGCGATGGCCCTGGCGTCGAGTTCGAGGGCTTTGGTCTTGTATTTACGCATCGCTTTTTCGATGCGGCGGCTGATCGCGATCTCGGTATCCAGCGCGAGGGGGTCGTCACTGAAGTACTCGACGCCGAAGTTTTTGGCGCGCGGGTTGGTGATGGCCGGGATGACCAGGATGGCGTTGTAACTGCTGTCCGTATCCAGGTTGGCCTTCAGCGTTTCCAGCGGCTCGTTGCGGAATTTGAAGTACAGACTTTCCGTATCCGGCAGCGCACCGTTAAAAATATCGCCCTCGTCGACTACGGCGATCGTTTGCTGCTCATCGTTGCCGTAGCTGAAAATGAACTGCACCACGACCATGAACACGGCCAGGCCGACGGGCATCAGCAGCGTTGCCAGGATGAAGGACTTGCGACGCACGCGCGTCATGTATTCGCGCTGAATGACGAGCCAAAGATTATTCATGGTAAGGGAGTAAAGGGGAGGAGGAAAAGAGGATGTGGAGCGGTGGTGTCTCGTGCGGTAGTGACTTCCCACTTTTTACTTCCCACTTTTTACTTCCCACTTCCTACTTGAATAGGGCGGGGTCGCGGGAATGCAAAGAAACGGGCAAGGGCGTTGTTGCGCGACCTAAGCCGCCGCCGCGTCGAACGGATTCTTGTTCGTCGGGTCGATCTTCGTCACCTGCTTGATGAACACCTCGTTGAGGCTCGGCAGCAGCTCCTGGAAACCGACGATGTGGACGCCCGCGTCCAGCAGGTAGCGCAGCAGGTCGTTGCCCTGCTGTCCGTTCCTGAGCTGGATGTCGACGCCGGAAGGCGTGGGGTTCAACAGTTCGTAGCGTTCGCCGAAGCCGTCGGGCAGCGCGCCCTCGAATTCGAGGTGAAACTTATCGTCCTGGAAACGACGGCGTATCTCCGCCACTTTACCCTCCAGGATGTTTTTGCCCTGGTTGATCAGTACGATGTACTCGCAGAGCTCCTCCACCTGCTCCATGCGGTGGGTGCTGAAGATGACGCCGGTGCCCTGGGCGTGCAGCCGCAGGATCTCCTTGCGCATCCGCGTGGCGTTCACCGGGTCGAGGCCGCTGAACGGCTCGTCCAGGATCAGCAGTTTGGGCTCGTGGATCACCGTAGCGATGAACTGCACCTGCTGCTGCATGCCTTTGCTGAGCTCTTCGACCTTCTTATCCCACTGGTTCTCCAGGCCGAATTTGCCGAGCCAGGCTTTAGCGGCCGTGGTGGCCTCGGCCTTGCTCATGCCCTTCAGCCGGGCGAGGTACAACAGGTGCTCGCCGACGTACATCTTCTTGTACAGCCCGCGCTCTTCGGGCAGGTAACCGATCTGGGTGGGGTGGAAGCCGGAGAGCGGTTCGCCGTTAAAGAAGATCGCGCCTTCGTCCGGTGCCGTGATCGTGGTGATCATACGGATGAGGCTCGTCTTTCCCGCGCCGTTGGGCCCCAGCAAACCGAGGATGGCGTCGGGCGGCATGGCGAAGGTCACGTCGTCAACGGCGACTTTTTCACCGTAGGCCTTGCGTGCGTTCTGAACGGAGATGATGGGTGGGGGCATGGAGTGGTCTTTTGGTCTGTTGGTCTCTTGGTGGGAGGTGGCGGTCGTCTGACGTACAAGGAATACTGAGAAGCAAACTTTTTCATCCCGCTCGGGACGAAAGTCGTCGGACGAACTTATTCGCGCCGAAATCTCGCTGCGCTCGCTTCCGGCGCGAATAAGAATTCGTCAGACGACTGATTGCTCCGGCCGCCAAGGTCCGAAAATAATTGCCGCCGCGCCCGGTGTTGAGACGAACTTCCGCCAAAACCCGACCTTTAGCGCGTAATGACGGATCAAACACCCTGGCATTTCCTCCTCAACCCCGCCGCCGGCCGGGGGAAAGCCCTGCGCCATTGGCGCAAGTGGGAACCCCGACTGCGCGCCGCCCTTCCCGCCATGACCTTCGCGCAAAGTACCGCCGAAGGGGGCATGGCGGCCCTGGCCGAAACCGCCGTCCGCGCGGGCCACACCCACCTCGTCGGCGTCGGCGGCGACGGTACCCACCACGACATCCTCAACGGCATCATTGCCGCCGACGGCCTTAGCCGGGTGACCTACGCGCCGCTTCCGCTCGGCACGGGCAACGACTGGGTGCGCACACTCGGTACGCCGCGCACGCCCGCCGCCTGGCTGGCGATGCTGCGGGCGGGCGAGACGCTGGCGCACGGGGTTGGGCGGTTGGTCATCAGCTCGTCGGCCGAGGCGGGCGTTGTGGCGCTAAGCGGAACATCGAACGGCTCGGTTGACGAGCGGGTATTGTCCGATGCTCCGCCGCCTTCGTTTGACACCTCGGAGGAGGTTTTTCCCGACTTCGTCAGGGAAAAACACGCCTCCGAGGAGCAAACGAAGGCTACATCTGACGCAACTCCCACACCTCCCACGTCCCCCCTCTCCACCGGAGACGCGTATTCTGGGAAGTGGGGCTCGGAATTAAGCAAAGAGAGGGGACCTGCCACGCCTGCCCCTCCTCCAACACCTCCGACACGCGGCAGCCAAATCGCCAACCGAGAATCCAAAATCGAGATTCGAGAATCAACCGCCTTCTTTCTCAACGTCGCCGGCCTCGCCTACGACGCTACCGTCGTCCGCCGCTCCGAATCCGCCCGCTTCAAGCACCGCTTCCTTTACCCCTTCCTGACCTTGTTCTTCCTGCGCGACTTCACCCCACCGAGGGTACGCATTGACTACGACGGCCACACCTTCGAGGGGGCGGTACACACCGTCAATTTCGGCATCGGCCGCTACAACGGCGGCGGGATGCGCCTCGTCCCCCAGGCCGACCCGACGGGCGGGCGGCTGGCACTGACCTACGCCAAAGCTTTGTCCGTTTTCGCCATTCTCACCAATTCCTGGCGGTTCTACACCGACACCATCGGGCGGGTGCCGGGCGTCACGATCACCCACGCGGATACGGTCACCGTTACGCCGATCGCCGGGCGGCTGGAGGTGGAGGCGGACGGGGAATGGCTGGGGGAAGGGCAAGTTAGCGTCGGGCTGCTGGAGGAGCGGCTGATGGTGGTGGTATGAAGGCCGTCTTCTTCCCGTAATGAGTGCGCGAGCAGTGAAGCTCGCGCACGGAGCGCACTCGTTACGGAGGCGGTTCTACGCAAGACCACTTTGCGCCCTAAACCTCCGCACCCCCATCACGTTTCCCCTTTAGCCACTATTTTACGGCTTCATTCCAGCTCCGATACTATGCCCAAGCACTTCGCCTTACTCCTCAGCCTGCTGATTTTTACCGCCTGCAACCGCGGCGCGACTACCGCTAAGTTTCCCGAACCGGTAGACACGCGGACCAAAGAGATTGCCCTGCAGGAAGTCAAAACCTGGCGCTTTCCCGAAGCTGGTCTCCGCATCGATAATATGTTTGACGGCGCGCGGGTAAACGGTGTCTTTCCGCTCGAAGACAGCAGCTACCAGATCGACATCCTGCCCGAGAACGAACCCATCAACCCCAGCCCCTGGTACGCTATGCGCCTGGAGTCGTACGGCGACCGGGAGGTGACGCTGCGCCTGACCTACCCTTATGAAGTCAAGCACCGCTACTACCCCAAGACCAGCACCGACCGGAAAAAGTGGACGCCGGTACCGGGGGAAGACGTCGAGGTGTCCGAAGACCGGCGGGAGGCCATCGTGCGGTTAAAGCTGAAAGGCGGTCGGCCCGTGTTCCTCGCCGCCCAGGAGGTCATTAACTCGGGCGACGTGCGCGCGTGGATCGACGGCGTTGCGGCGAAGCACGGCAACGTGGTCCGGCCCTTCACCGCCGGCCAGAGCAAGCTCGGCCGCTACCTGCCCGCCTTCACCATTGCCGCTAACCAACTGACCGAACGGCCCACCATCGTACTGCTCAGCCGTCAGCACCCGCCGGAGGTGACGGGCTACCTCTGCCTCCAGGCCTTCATCGACGGCATCCTGGATCACCCGCGCCGCGAGGAATTTCTGGCCAATTACCAGGTGCTGGTCTACCCGCTGCTCAACCCCGACGGTGTCGACCTCGGCCACTGGCGGCACACGGCGGGCGGCATCGACAGCAACCGCGACTGGGCGAAGTACCGCCAGCCGGAAGCCCACCAGATCGCCGACGACATTACGGCCCGCACCCGCGCCGTCCGTAGCCGCGTGGTGCTCGGTATGGATTTTCACTCTACCTATAAGGACGTTTACTACACCCACCTTCCCACCAATCAGCCCCCGACGGCACTGCCCGGCTTTAAGGACGCCTGGCTGGCGGGTATCGAAGAAGGCATCGGCGGTGACTTCAAGATCAACGAGCAGCCCCGGCCCATCAGCAAGCCCACCACCATGGCCTGGTTTCGCACCCAGTTCGGCGCCGAGGGCGTCACCTACGAAATCGGCGACGCGACCGACCGCGACTTCGTGGAACGCAAAGGCCGTGTTTCGGCAAAAGCGATGATCGACGTTTTGCTGGAGCGGTAAGGCTGAGAGCATTCGTCCGACGAATTCTTTTTGCTTTTAACTTTGGAAGAGAAAAATTTCTAAGCGGCACAATGTTTCACGAACTGCAAATGCTTACGAGGGTGTTAAGCAAAAAGTTCGTCTGACGATTAAAGCTTAGGATATCCACATGAGTCGTCGGACGAACTTTTTGGGCGAAAAAGCCAGCTTCGCGCTTTTTTTGCCCAAAAAGAATTCGTCAGACGACTTGAGCCCGGTCGTCGAGATTATAACGTGCGGCAGCCAAATCCAGAATCCAGAATCAATAACCTCATGCGCCCCTTCCTTTGCCTTTCCCTTCTCCTTTGCACCTGAGTGCTCGCCGCACAAACAGCCGGCGTACACCGGGCCAAAATCTTCTACGGGCAGCCTGGCCACCCAAAATACGTGGCCGGTAAGCTCGATAAAGATGCCGACTGTACTCCCGATCCGACTGCGAAAATCACCGCTCCGGCCAACTACAACGAAGGCTCGATGGGCGGCTTCCTGACCTATTCCGAACTGCTCACTGAGCTCGACGATACGTACGCTTACTGCGAGGCCAATTACCTCGACATCATGACGCCCCGCGCCGATCTGGCCGACCCCGCCGCGCCCGACGACCTGAAAACCGCCGAAGGTCGCTACCTGCAATAGGTCAAGTTTTCCGACGACGCGGCGAGCGATGACGACACCTAGCCGGAAATGCTCTACGACGCCCTCCACCACGCCCGCGAGCCCGCCGCCATGCAGTAACTCGTGTTCTACATGTGGTGCCTGCTGGAAAATTATGCGACCAGCGTCGAGGTCAAAAGCATCATCGATAATGCCGAATTGTATTTTATTCCCTGTGTCAACCCGGACGGTTACCTGTACAACGAGCAGATCCGGCCCGGAGATGGAGCCGCCTGACGAAGTCGGCGGCGGAATACCCTGGTCACGCGCGTGACCCGCCACGCGACATCCCCGGCCATCATCCACCAACGACCCCGCCCATTTCCTTTGCATCCCGCGTCCCCGCCCAGTTGTTAAGCCTTTTTCCGCTTTCGCCAAATTCTAAAATACTGAATGCCCGTAACGAAGCCGGCGATAAAAAGCGCGCGAACGAGCAAGGTCAGAGCCTCCGAGCTGATCAACGATACCTCACCGCGAAGCACGGCCCAGCCGAAGGCATCCAGAATGCTATAGAGGTACATGCCCAAAGCAAACCCGATGAAAAGATAGGGTAACTTGTTTGATTTCATCATAACGATAGGTGTTCAGAAAGCCGAAGATAAAACACCCGCTATAATTTAAGGCTCGTAATCGACGAACGTACCGGGCACCCGGACGGAGGCCCTTACTGAACCGTCTTCACCCCGAACGTCCGCCGTTCGAAGATCACCCGCCCATCCACCTCGATGGCCGCCGTGCTGACCGTATCCGCCGTTGGCCAGCTGAGGAGTCGAAGGTCGGCAAGGGTGCTGTCACGTACGACCACGACGCCCGCGCGTCGGAGGTAGGGTAGGGCGGAGCTCAGGGCCTCGTCTTGCGGTACGTAGGTGGGTAATTGCATTTCCATCTGCTTCACCAGCCGTTGCGGCCAGCTGCGCTTCACCTCGAAGTAGGGGTAGACCTGCACCCAGAAAAACAGTACCCCCAGCATCCCGGCCAGCACGCTGCCGCCGAGGGCGAAGTCGCGCCTTTCACCGTAGAGCCCCAGCACGCCGAAGAGCGAAAAGATCCAGTACGCCGCCGCCATGCCGAGCGCCGCCCGGAAGCCATCGCCGGGAAAGGCGATGCCGATGCCGCCCATCGCCAGCACCGCGGCTACGAAAGCGAGCACGAGGTGTACCGTCGCGCCGCTGCGCACCCAGTCGTTCCACGGGTAGTTCTCCTCGCGGAAGTAGAGCCGCATCTGCTTGCCCGCCAGCAGGGCCAGGAGGAGCGGGAAAACCAGCGACTGCGTCACGAAGCCGATCGCCAGACCCGCGCCGAGCAGTTTACTCGCCTGTTCTCCCTTTTTGATCTTGTACACCAGGTCGCGCACGCCGCCGAATAGCCAGCCGCTGAGCGGGGCCATGCCGAGGAAGGTGAGGCCGAGGAACTTCAGGTAACCCAGCGGCTGCTGCCCCCAAAACCAGTAGCTCCGGATGCCCTGGTTACCCTGTAAAATAAGGACGACCAGCGGCACGGCGAGCAAGGTCAGCAGCGTCAGCCACTGCTTGCCACCGCCCATCAGCACGCGCGCGGCCAGGATCGTCGCCAGTCCGAAAACGAGGGTCGACAGCGGCGCGGCGATCGCTCCCAGCAGCAGAAAGATGCCGGCGGGTAGGAGGTAATTCTTTTCGCGGTCCGCCCCTGCGAGCAGGATCGTCCACAGGAAGCCGGCCTGACCGAGCAGGGCCATCGCATCCGGCGTAGCGACCTTGCCGAAGAAGGGCAGGAACATCGAGGCACCCGCGCACAGCAGCCCGTAACCGATGGCCTCCTTGCCGAACAGCTTCCCGGCAAACCGGTAGGTGAATACCGCCGTAGCGATCACCGCCGCCGCTGAGATCAGCCGGGGGAACAACCATACCGCCCCCGTCGAGTCGTCGATCGCCGCGCCGAGCGGAAAGAGCTGGTGGTAAGCGAAGGAGAGCATGGAGCCGCCGCGCTCGCGCCCCAGCGCATGGTCGAGCGCGTAGCCTTCCGCACCCGGCCAGGCGGTGATGACGTCGGCCCGCAGTAGCAGGGCGGCGAAGAAAAAGAAGGAGCAGATCCAGAGGAAGAACTGGAAGCGGGAGGAGCGGGGGGCGGGAGTGGCCTCTGCTACCGGAGGGGTAACGACTTTTTTTCTGCGGTCCTTTTTAGGCATTGTAGCGGAATGAACGAAATAAAGGGATAAGGGAGGAAAGGGGAAGAGCGGATGTGCGCTACTTCAAAGGAATAAAGCTCGGAATAGGTTTAGAGCTTATACTAGCTTTACGCGGTAAGCTTCTATTATCCCTTTCTTCCTTTACCCTTTACTGCTTCTTGAGGAACTCCTCCGCCAGATTCAAAAAGTTCGTCGCCCCCCGGCTCCCCGCGTTGATCATCACCACGGGCAGGTGCATGTTCGGGGCCTCGCTGATGCGGGCGTTGCGGTGAATGATGGTATCGAAGACCTGCTCGCCGAAGATCTCGCGGACCTTCTCGACAACCATATTGGCCAGGCGCAGGCGCTGGTCGTACATGCTCAGCAGGATGCCCTCGATCTTGAGGTTGGGGTTGAGCTGGGCCTGTACGAGCTGGATGGTGTCTTGCAGTTTGGTCAGGCCTTCGAGCGCGAAGTATTCACACTGCACCGGCACAATGACGGTATCGGCGGCCGTCAGGGCGTTGACGGTCAGCAGGCCGAGGCTGGGCAGGCAGTCGATCAGGATGAAGTCGTAATCATCGCGGATCTTTTCGATGATGGTGGTCTTGATCACGTCTTCGCGGCGAAAACGGTTGATCAACTCGACCTCGGCACCGGCCAGGTTGATGCCGGCGGGGATGAGGTGGAGGTTAGGCGTCTCGGTCTCGAAGATCACTTCGTTGACGTCCAGATCGTTGACCAGCACGTCGTAGATGGTCTCCTCCAGGTCATCCGACGGGATGCCGACGCCGCTACTGGCGTTGCCCTGCGGGTCCGCGTCGACGAGCAGCACCTTGCGCTCCAGGATGGCGAGGCTGGCGGCCAGGTTGATCGCGGTCGTGGTCTTGCCCACGCCGCCTTTTTGGTTCGCAATCGCGATTACTTTTCCCATGGGGTTGCTTGAGCGGCGAAGTTAGGGACTGCGAGTCAAACAGTCGGGGAGTCAAACAGTCAAACAGTCAGGAATCTCTAATTGACCGCTTGACTCCCCGACTGTTTGACTGCTTGACTGTGATGGGCGGGGCCGCCGGTGCAATGCAAAGGGCGGGGGCGAATGGGCACCGGGGAAACCAAAAATCGACGGCAAAGCGTTACCTTGCTCCTACTGACCGTGCAAAACCTGCCCATATTGTCAACTTTGGAGTCCGACCTGCTGGTCAGCCAGCACTCGTGGACGATCGACCAATACGAGGCGATGATCACCGCCGGTATCCTGAACGATGAGGACCGTACGGAGCTTCTCTTTGGTAAAATTGTTGATAGGAGCCCGATAGGCGTGAGCCACTCCTTCTGCGTCACCGAGCTCACGCGGTTCACCATTAAGACTTACGACGACCGTTTTATCATCAGGTCGGAACAACCCGTTGCTTTCCCGCTCCACAGTATGCCCGAACCCGATCTGGTGCTGGCGAAAACCCGGCGAACGGTGAGGTGCGGGTAACGGGGCTCGACGGCGCGGCCACCTATTACGAACTGTACACCCCGTTCGGTCAGTTACTGGCGAGCGGTAAGACGACGGGCGACGCGCTTCCGCTGGCGCATCCCGGCTTGCTACTGCTGAAACTCCGGGTAGGCGACCGCTGGCTGGTACGGCGGGTGGTGAACCTGCGCTGACCGTCGGGCACCCTACGCCCTTGCCCCTTCCCTCGCACCCGCGACCCCGCCCGAACCTTTAAGTGGAAAGTAGTCAAGTAGGAAGTGGTAAGTAAAAAGTGGGAAGTGCCCCCGCCATTACGTGCGGTAGCGACTTCCCACTTCCCACTAAGTTACGCGTACCGTCGAACCATGTATCGGCCTTATCCGCAGTTCGTGCGCATCCATACCGTCTTTTCTGTTATTCGTCTTTCCCGTCAGGTACGGCCGAAGGGCCGGGGTCGTCGGGTACCAGAATTCCCCGACCCAGGCTACGAGCGGAAGGGACGGGCGGGCGGCGCTTGCCCATCTCGCGCTCGTTAAATTTTCGCTCGCGCAGTTTCGCTACGTCGTGCGGCCGGTACAAATCCGCGTCGGCCACGGTTTGCTCATCGGCGGCAAATTCCGTGAGCAGGTAGTTCGTGACGGCGGCAATTTCCGCGTCACTAAGTTCCGGCATCGGCGGCATGGGGGCACCGTAATGGCCGGTATATAGGCCGTATAGCGTCAGGCTGACAAGGTATGCCCGCCCGCCGGCCGCCGCCAAGTGCGCTGACATTCCCTGAACTGGAGGGTACATCCCGCGCCCGGAACCATCTCCCGTATGGCAGTTTTGGCAATTGGCCACGTAGGTTTTTTTACCGAAATCATACCAGTTCGCCTCTGGCTTACGTTCGGGAACGTCGAAAACCAGCGGTTCCACCTCGGTTTCGCGCGCAATGACCAGTTGCTCACTGCGGGCCAAGGCAAATACCACGGCCCCCAGGGAAAGGGTGACGATCAGGAGGTAGGTGAATATGTTAGCAAGTAGATGTCGCATGGGAGAAGCAAGATGTTGAGGTAAGCTGAAAAATGATCAGGCGAGGGCGAATTTTTCCAGGTGGATGTGCTTCCGCGGTACACCGTCTTCGAGCAATTCTTTTTCTACCGCCGCCATCATGGGCCCCGGCCCACAAACGAAAAATCCTCGGGTAAAGCGTTCCTTTGGAAGTTTGCGATCCAGCAACTCTCCCGTGACTCTGCCTTCCTCGGCGACCCAATCATGGGGAGGATCGTCCAGAACGTAAACCGTTTCCAGATCGAGCCGGCCTTTGAGCTTTTCGATCTCCTCTTTATAAGCCAGTTCTTCCTCTCTGTTAGTGCTGTAAATGAGCAGGACCGGGCGTGGGTCTTCCCGGTCGGCCATGGTGTTCAGGAAACTCATCATCGGGGTGATTCCGACGCCGCCGGCAATAAATACGTAACCCGGGGCCTGAGCGCGATCAATGGAAAACGCTCCGTGTGGTCCGTCGATGAAGACGGTGGTGCCTTCTTTGATTTGTTGCAGGCTTTCCGAAAAGTCACCCAGTGCTTTTACCCCGAACGAAAGCCGGGTGGTGCGTTCCGCGCTCGAAGCAAAGGAGTAGGGATGTTCTTCCATCGTGTAAGGAGAGTCGTTGACCTTGATCCAGGCAAACTGGCCGGGATGAAAGCGAATCCCATCGTGATTCGCCGCCTCGATGTCGACGTTGACGGTTTCTCCTCCTTCCTGACGGATGCCTACAACCCGCCACGGCCGTCGACGTTGCAACCAAGGCTTAACGAGCCTGAGGTAAACGATCAGGGATACCATCAGCAGACTCGAAACGATCCAGATCACCTGTTTCCAAAAGGTGTTGATGTATAAGCCCGCCAACGATACGTGCACCTGCGCGAAGACAAGTGCCAGTACGCCTAATCCGGTATGCAGTTTACGCCAGGTTTCGTAGCGTATCTTCAAGTTCTCGCGCCATATCGACGTCAACGTCAATGCCAGGAGTAGCAGCACCGCGCCCAGGCCGAACTTACTGGCGTAAGTACCCCCGAAAGGATTGAAGAGGACGATGCGCGCCGGGTGCTCCAGCAAGAGCATGAAAGGATGAATCAAGACGAACGCCAAAGCCACGATCGCAATCTGGCGGTGGTATCTCAATACGACATCGATACCGTACGGGTAGGTAAGGGGCCGAAAACGGGCGATCAGAATAAACTGGATTCCGATTTGGGTAAGACCGACGAAACCTAGCGCCACCGATAGTTCGACCCAGAAGGTTCGCCCCGTAGGAACCGGCGGAACGAGCATAAGCAGGATGGGGGCCAGAACGATGAACAAATAAAGACTCAGCCAGACGGAGCCTAATAGGGTTCTTTTCATAGTTACATGAGATTGTAGAGCAATCGGTCACTTCGGGCGGTTACATAAATCATTGCGGCAAAAACGATGGGATTGCTTCGATGAAAACCTGATGTGTCCGGGTGGTCCGCTTCAATAGATACGCTACTCTTACAACTTAGGTGACCGAGGGTGCCATAGTAGTATGATATTAACCGGAAAGCACCGGTGATATTCGCGAAACGTTACTCCGGCGCGGCATGTTTGCTTTTGTGACGCTGTGCTGATCACTAAAACCATTCAGTACGTTGTAGTACACTTAATCACTTCAGGTGATTGCTACAATCCAGCCGGCACGGGTCCTAAACAACATCCCTACGAAGCGGACTAACGCTACACTGCTAGACAAATGCTTTAAAATCCTCCCCCCGCCCCTACAAAGGAGGGGAGGCAAAAAAAGCATCTGTCTAGCAGTATGTACTAACCCCTAAACAGCTATACTTAAACACATACGTAGCAATGTGCGGTACCTAACCTGACTAGCTTACGGCCTTACAATTTACCCACTGCCGCGGCACTACCCGTCAGGTGTCGGCAAGATTCTCTTATTGAATTATAATCGTCATGCAAATCAGCCCTCGTACGCTGCTCCTCATTTTATTAGCCCTCGCGTCGTTCGTCCTCTCCGCCCAGGTGGGCGTAGACGTCAACTTCGACATGCGCCATACCGTTGGGGGCGTCGACGTCTTCGACCGGGAGAAGTTCATCGTCGTCCACGCCGGCCCGTCCGAAAACGACTACAATGATCAACTCGATAAACTGGAGACGTTGATGAACGGCTACGACGCTTACTACGGACGCGAAACCGGACGCATGCGCTTCGTCGCCTCCCAAACCGGCGAGAACTCCACGCGGCCCGGTTTCCCCGACCCGGCGGACATTACCAACTGGGGCACCATCCTCAACAACGGCTACGCCGGCAACACCGCCCGGCACGCCCTGGAAAAAGGACGCACCATCACCGCCGCCCAGTCCGAACCCTTTTACCCCAACGGCGCCAACGCCGTTAACCCCGGTGCCGACGCGGCCGAGCGGTGGTTCTTTTCCACCAATAATACCGTTAACGAACCCTTCGGCTCCGCCACCGGGCAGTTTATGGGGCTTTTCCTGCGCGACGCTTACGGCAACGGAGGAACCTCCGGGACGCCCCGGCCGGAACTGGTCGAAGTGATGAACGAACCCGTCTGGCCGCTCGTGGACGTGAACCTCTACGGCGGCGGCACCATCGAGGACATTTTCGCCTTGCACCGGGCCGTTGCCGATTCGGTAAAAGCGTATAACCCCGGTGCCCTGATCGGTGGTTTTTGCACGGCTTTTCCCGATTTTGAAAAGATCGGCCTGCAGCCCGGCAACAATCAGTTATTTGGCCAGTGGGAAGAACGCTGGCGTCGCTTCACCGACGAGATCGGCCCGTCGATGGATTTTTACTCCCTGCATCTTTACGATTTCCACAGCATCGGTGGTAAAAAGCAACTGCGCAAGGGCTCCAATATGGAGGCAACGCTCGATATGCTCGAACACTACAGCACCATCAGCGACGGTGCCGTTAAGCCCATGGTCATATCGGAATACGGTGCGCAACTAAACGACTTTTACGGCGAGCCCTGGTCGCCCGCCCGCGACTGGTTGATCCTCAAGTCGTTCTCCAACATGATGATGCAGTTCATGGAGCGGCCCAACACCATCGAGAAAACCGTTCCATTCGCCCTGCACAAAGCTGATTTCTTTTTCGGTGGTATTGCCCCCAACCAGCCATACCCCTGGCGCTTGCTGCGGCGCGCCGACGAGCCCGCCTCTTACACCGGTGACTGGGTGTTCACCGAGGTCATCAAGTTCTATGAGTTGTGGAGCGACGTGAACGGCACCCGCGTTGACACCCGATCCACCGATCCCGACCTGATGGTGGACGCCTACGTGGACGGCGCGAATAATAAAGCTTACCTGATCCTGAACAGCCTTGAAGAAGCGGCACTCGACGTCGACCTGGCCGCCTTCGGTTTCGACGCCGCCGACGTGACGGGCGTGAAGATCAAACACCTTTACCTCGACGCCGCGACTCCCGAACTCCAGGTAACCAACCAGAACGCGTTGCCCGCTTCCGTCACCGTAGGCGCGGAAGCCTGTATGATCATCGAACTTAGTTTCGGTAGCGGCCCGGTACTAGCGGAAACATCGACGGAAGAGAAAATTTACGCGACGACCTACAAGCAGGCGATCGCCGCCGGGCAAGCCGTGAGCTTCACCATTCCCGGCGTCTCCGTCGGCACGCGGGGGGAGGCCGTACTGCGGTTGGGCATCGGGCGTAACCCGGGCGCGGAACGTTTTCCCGCCATCACCGTCAACGGAATCAACGTTGACGTAACCCCCGATTTTCGCGGTGACAATCAGGTTGACCGCGACGTTTTCTTCGGCGTCCTGGAGGTGGCGGTACCGTACGATCTGCTGACTGATGGAGCGAACGCGGTGACAATCACCTTCCCCGACGGCGGCGGCTTCGTCAGCAGTTGCGCCCTGCAAACCTTTGACTTTTCCCGGCCCGTAACGCGCTTTGACGCGCCGGACCGGCCCCGCGAGATCACTTTCACTAACCGGGCGGCTTTTATCCCTTCCGGCGGCACGGTTCCCGTCTTTAATGTCGGACAGCAGTTCACCGCCGAAATAGACTACCAGACGAGTTCGGTCAGTTCGGTAGAGGAAGATATGCAATACGTTGCCATGCAGGTTCGCCAGGTAGACGAGAACTTCGGCATCGTCAATACCAGTGCTTTCCAGACCGTCGTGGACGGGGCGGCGCCGAACGCCGACGCGGTCAGCATCGACTACACCTTACCGACTACGTTCGGCGACGGAACCGATCTGCCCGTCACCGCTGATCTTCCCGCCGGCCACCGGCTCCTGCTGCTCATCTATATGGCGGTCGAGACCGGTGAGGGTTTCGTCGCTAATAGTGCCCTTGAATTTGCCGACGCCAATACGGAGATCGTTATCGAAACCATCACTAACCGGCCGCGCACGATCACTTTCGCCAACAAGGCCGACTACGTGCCCAGCAACGAGGTCCGGCCCACGTTTTCTCCGGGCCAAAGCTTTCCCGTCACGCTCGATTATGCTACCGGCCTGACGAACGGCGTGGAGGAAGACCTCAACTACGTGGCGATGCAGCTTCGGGAAGTGGATGAGAACTCCGGCATCGTTCGCACCTCGGCCTTCCAGACGGTTGTGAGCAGCACCTCCCCCAACGAAGATGTGGTCACTTTCGATTACACGCTGCCGACCAGCTTTCCCGACGGTACCGCCGTACCGAACACGGCTGACCTGGACCCCGGTCACCGGCTGATTCTGCTCATTTTCATGTCCGTCGATAACGATGCCGGTTTTGCGGACGACAACACCCAGATCGTCATCAATATGGCCTTGCCGTTAGATCTTTTGTCTTTCGGGGGGGAGACGCGCGCCAAAGACAACGTCCTGAATTGGCGCACGGCAAACGAGGAGGCTTTCAGCCATTTCGAGGTCGAACGGCTGGGGGTGGCTGGAAACGGCTGGGAAAAGTTGGGCGCGGTCGCGGGTGCCGGGGAGGTTGGAGGGCAAAGCGGTAGCGACTATTCGTTCGTTGACCGGCAGCCCCTGCCGGTTTCCCCCTACCGCCTTAAGATGGTCGATCAGGACGGTACCTTCGCCTATGGAAAGGTCATCCTGCTGGAACGGGAAGACGCTACGGCCCTGACGGTGTACCCCAACCCCGGCGCGGGCCGTTTCCTCATCCGCCTCCCCGGAGTAGAAGCCGGGCAACTCACGCTGTATGATCTGGCCGGCCGGAAAGTCTGGGACCGGTGGGTTGGCGGCCTCGCTTCCGTTAGCAACTCAGGGTCGGAAAGCGAATCGCTCGCCCAGGGTTATCCCCTGGATTTCACTGGAAAAGCCGGCGTTTACCTGCTTGTGGTGACCACCGCCGACGGCACGCGCCGGACGGAGCGGATCGTGGTGCGGTAGCCCCCAGCAAGCTCTTAGCCGGAAGGGATTTACAATTGGGAAGTGGATGCCACCGTTACATTCGGTAGCGACTGCTCACTTCCCACTTTTTACTTCTCACTACGTTCCCGACCGAGCGTGCCTTACTTTTGTGGCTTTTTAGAACTACTATCGCCATAAGCCGTTAGTAAGCCAACGAATAGTAACATGGGCAGAAAAGACCGCAAGATGATATTCAAGACGCCCGAGGAGATCGAGCGCAGCCGCGTGGCGTGCCTGCTGGTTACCAAGACGCTGACCGAGGTGGGCAAAATGCTGCGCCCCGGCCTGACGGGTAAGGAGATCGACGATTTCGCCGAAGGCTTCATCCGTGACCACGGTGCGGTACCGGGCTTCAAAGGGCTGTACGGCTGCCCCTCGACGCTGCTGGTGAGCCGCAACGAAGAGGTGGTTCATGGTTTGCCGGACGAGAACCAGGTGTTCCAGGACGGCGACATCCTGAGCATCGACTGCGGCACCATCGTTAATGAGTTCTACGGTGACGCGGCCTACACCTTTTGCGTAGGTGACGTGGCCGAAGACGTGATGGACCTCTGCCGGCACACCAAACACTCTTTATATCTGGGCATCGACGCGGCGCGGGCCGGCAAGCGGGTGGGTGACATCAGCTTCGCCATTCAGCGGTACACCGAAAAGACGGGTGGTTACGGCGTGGTGCGTGAACTGGTCGGTCACGGCCTCGGCCGTAGCCTGCACGAGGCACCCGACGTGCCGAACTTCGGCAAGCGGGGCAGGGGGCCGGTTCTCAAACAAGGCCTCATCATCGCCATCGAGCCCATGACCACCCAGGGCCGCAAAGAAGTCCATTCCCGCGAAGACGGCTGGACGATCGTTACGCGCGACGCCAAACCCGCCGCCCACTACGAACACTCCATCGCCATCACCGCCGCCGGCGCGCCCGCCGACCTGATGAGCGACCACCGGCCCATTGAGGAGGCCATCCGCAACAACGCTAACCTCAAGTACGTCGATAACCTGGACGAGGAACTGGTGGGGCGGTATCAGCCTTCTCTGGTCAGTTAGTATTTTGGTCTGTTGGTCTGTTGGTCTGTTGAAGGTGCCGCCCCGGTTGGAAAGGCTCGAGGTTGCATTTTTGTGCTTCGGAACAACGTTCGTGTGGCTTCTAACGAGCCAAGTGGCCAGAACACCAACGAACTAATACTCAACCACTTCCACCCCCCAAACCTTTACTTAGGGAAACAATTTTTGTAAACACTTGGGCGGAAGATTTGAAATGACTACCTTTGCCCTCCGAAATTAAAAACATGTCCAAAAAAAACCTGATTAAGCAGGATGGCGTGATCGAAGAAGCTCTATCGAACGCAATGTTCCGTGTACGGCTGGAAAACGACCACGAAATCAAAGCAACTATCTCCGGAAAGATGCGGATGCACTACATCAAAATCCTTCCCGGTGATAAAGTCGCGGTGGAGATGAGCCCTTACGACCTCAGTCGCGGGCGCATCACATACCGTTACAAGTAGTTGGTTTTCAACTGCCGCTAATCAAGTAAAACTTTTCAGTTATGAAAGTTAGACCATCCGTCAAAAAACGTTCCGTCGATTGCAAGATCGTTCGCCGCAAGGGTAAAGTGTACGTTATTAATAAGAAGAACCCTAAGTTCAAGCAGCGTCAGGGCTAAGCTAAGCACAAGAAACTATGGCACGAATTGCAGGTGTAGACCTTCCGCGTAACAAGCGCGGCATCATCAGTCTGACTTACGTCTTTGGCGTAGGCGCGACCCGCGCCGAGGAAATCCTCGACAAAGCGGGCGTTGACCACAACACGAAAGTGTTGGACTGGACCGACGAAAACATCCGTACGATCTCTAACCTCATCACGAATGAGTACAAGGTAGAGGGTGATCTCCGTACGGAAGTCCAAACGAATATCAAGCGTCTTATGGACATTGGCTGCTTCCGCGGCCTCCGTCACCGTAAGGGTCTTCCGTTGCGCGGTCAGCGTACCCAGACCAACGCCCGTACACGTAAGGGTAAGCGTAAGACAGTAGCTAACAAGAAAAAAGTGACCAAGTAATGGCTAAGAGACCAGCAAGCAGTGGCCGCACGGCCAAGAAAAAGAGCGTCAAGGTGGAGAACGAAGGTCTGGCGTACATCCAGGCTTCCTTCAACAACATCATCATCACCATCACCAACAAGAAAGGGGATGTTATCAGCTGGGGAACCGCTGGTAAGGAGAAATTCCGTGGTTCCAAGAAATCTACGCCTTACGCCGCTCAGATTGCCTCCGGCAACGCCGCCCGTGAAGCTTACGAACTCGGCCTTCGCGTCGTGGAGGTATACGTGAAAGGCCCCGGTGCCGGTCGCGAAGCCGCTATCCGTGCCCTCGATGGTGCCGGTATCCGCGTCAGCAAGATCAAGGACGTAACGCCGATGCCCCACAACGGCTGTCGCCCTCCCAAGCGCCGTCGCGTTTAATACTTCCCCTTCTCCCGCAACCTTAATATAAATTCCCCCGCTCGTCAGGCAGATATTTGATGATGGGGAGCTAAAGACTCCAAGTCACTATGGCTAGATACACTGGTCCTAAGGCAAAAAAAGCCCGCGCACTCGGCGAACCGATCTTCGGTTACAGCCGTGCTTTCGAAAAGAAGAAGTATAAGCCCGGTCAACACGGTACCACCCGTGGCCGCCGCCGCCAACCTTCCGACTACAAGCTGCAGCTCACGCAAAAGCAGATCGCCAAGTTTACCTACGGCGTTCTCGAAAAGCAGTTCCGTAACCTGTTCGAGAAAGCACAGGCGAGCCGCGGCATTACCGGTGAGGTACTGCTCCAGCTGCTCGAAGCGCGCCTTGACAACGTCGTTTTCCGTCTGGGCCTCGCCCCGACGCGTCGCGCCGCCCGTCAACTCGTGTCGCACCGTCACATCCTCGTGAACGGCCGCCTCAACAACGTACCATCCACCCAGCTGCGCGCCGGTGATGTTGTTTCCGTTCGGAACAAATCACAAGGCCTCGAAGTCGTGCGCAACTCCGTCGGCGGCAAGTCCGACGTGCGTAACTTCGGCTGGCTTTCCTTTAACTCCGAGAAGATGGAGGGAACGTTCCTCGCTTACCCCGAGCGCGACGCCATCCCGGAGAAGATCAACGCTCAGTTGATCGTAGAACTTTACTCCAAGTAAAGTGAACTTCACTCTTTCTCCCGCCGGCTTTCTGTTCGGCGGGCGAAAGAGCCCCCCTGGGTGGCGCGTCACTTCCCCCCACCCCCCTCGACCGCCATCCCGTCCCCAGCCGGCCTCCGGGCCCGCTGGGGCAAACTAATTTTATATCCAGGTGTTCCCGTCTCTGGCCTTTACGACCAAATGACGCTTAACCACTCAAAGAGATCAAATTCCATATGAGCAGTATTCTGAACTTCCAGACGCCGGACAAGATCACGATGCAAAAGTCGGATGATTTTCAAGGAACCTTCGAATTCAAGCCCCTGGAACCTGGCTTCGGCCAAACCATCGGTAATTCCCTTCGTCGCGTGCTGCTCAGCAGCCTCGAGGGTTTCGCCATCTCCGCCGTCCGTATCGCGGGCGTCGACCATGAGTTCTCCACCATCCGCGGCGTGACCGAGGATGTCGTTGAGATCATCCTCAACCTCAAGCAAGTTCGCCTCAAGCAGGTGATCCAGAGCGATGACGGTGAGGCCGAGGAGAAAATCTTCCTCACCATCAGTGGTAAGGACCA
>ENA-ORXT01001533-ORXT01001533.1-marine-metagenome-genome-assembly--contig:-NODE-1533-length-30734-cov-7.502365_pt1 | contig 30734 bp, 28 predicted proteins | sample MGYA00237868_ERZ511482 | MGnify/ENA metagenome assembly ERZ511482 | reverse complement strand
ATGTTTTGACAGTAGTTGTTTATATATTAATTATTGTCCCAATTGGATGGTTTATTATATTAAATAATCCTAGTACATGGAATCCAGTGAAGGGATATGTAAGTTTTTTATGGATCACAATGATTGTTGGGTTTATAATGCTGTTCTCACATTTTAAAATCAACGAATATGGAACCAAAGAGTATCTTTCAATACACATTAGAGTTACCATAGTAATGTTAATAATCTTAGTACTCCTGACTATACTTGAGTCTATTGGATGGTTGCTAGAATGGGCGAATTAACAACTACATTAAGCATAAATGAACTTACTGCTAAAGAGTTGTTAGCGCTAACTAAAAATAAGTTTGCTGTAAAAAGTCCAGACTCAAAATTTTAAATAAAAATGAAAATTAAAAGGTATTTATAAAAGCGAAGCTTTCAAATACTGTATAGATATTTTTTATTTAATTGATTTGTTTCATTATTTGACTTTTTAGAGCAGACTCAAAAATAAAACATTAAGTATAAACCAATAAAGAAGACTAAAGTTAATCTTGCTTCAACACACCAACACCCAAAGAGATCCAAGCCACAATAAAACAAAGTCCACCAATAGGTGTGATGGGTCCCAAAATACTCCTCCAAGCATCTATGCCCAATAATTCTCTACAACCCAAAAGATAAAGAGAACCCGAAAAAAGGAGAATGCCCAAAAGGAATAAAACGGCAGCGGTCTTTAGCCATTTGTTTGAGCTTTTGGCGAGTAAAATGCCTGTACCAATTAAAGCAAATGTATGATAAAAGTGATAAGCAATGCCTGTTTCATAACCACTCAATTGAGTAGGAGAGAGCACTGCTTTTAGACTGTGTGCACCAAATGCACCCAAAACAACACCCAAAGCACCAAGCAAAGAAGCAATGAAAAGAACCTTTTTATAAAATGACATAACATTCGTTTCTATAAAAAGACAAAAATACGGTCTGAGGTTTTGATAAAGGCATAAAAAAACTGCTTTATAGAAAGAAACTTCTACAAAGCAGTTTTATAAAATAAGCACTAACTTAAATTATCTCAAATCTCAAATCTCAAATCTCAAATCTCAAATCTCAAATCTCACATCTCACATCTCACATCTCACATCTCACATCTCACATCTCAATACTACAAATGAAACCCAAGAGAAAGCACCACTTGATTCTGACGCTTATTGATTTCAGCAGCAGAACCCAAAGTAAATAAACGATAATCATATTGATTTGCCGAAGTCGCATATCCCAAGTCAACCATTACATATCGAGTGCGAACGCCAATTCCGGCAGATAATATGTGATTGGGTGCACCCAATGAAGAAGTTTTCAAAGGACTGCTTTGAAAAGCATAACCTGCTCGAAAACGAAAAATATCAGGAGCATATTCGACACCTACTTTTATTTTATGTCCCCAACCATAATCATTACTGATTTGCTGATTTACTTGAGAAAAAAATGCTTGATTATTGACATTCACATCGCTTGATGCATTGTCGTATCGAGCATTACTGAAGTTTTGTAATTCATAATCTACCGATATAAAACCTTTGTTATTGGGAAAAAAAGCACCACTCGCTACTATTTTGCCAGGAGTCTTTAAAAGGTAAGTGAAATTATTTTCAAAATCATCCAGAGATGTTTCTGTCGTTTGTCCACTCTCATTGTCTGAAGTATAATCTATTCGTTCTCCATACTCGTCGTTTAATGACATAAGCGATGGCGTATGAATGGCTAATCCAGCACGCCATAAGGCAGAGTGCCTGTAAATAAGTCCAAACTTTCCATTAATACCTACTCCAGAAGTGTTTAAGGCTTCTCGTACATCTATCTTGTCGAATCCAATGACTTCATTATTGAGATCTGTTTCTACATAATTTATTTGAGAATTATAGCGGAGATAAGGAATGCCCAATTGTGCGCCTAGATAAAATTTATGGCTATAGTTCATACCCAATCCAAGAACGACTTCATTGGAACCGCCTCGTACATTACTGATCTCTTGGTGAAGGACTGTCGTATTGCCCAAAGGCGAAGTTATATAATTGTCAGTGAAATTATCCATCGCTTGATCATTGGTTCCTTCTACATAACGTTGGTCAAAATAGGAGTTGAGTCGATTGATACCCAAAGCCATAGATGCGCCAACCAAGCCATTGTTTTTGCCCTCTTTGGCTTTAACTAAATTAGAAACCCATCCAATATTTGAAAAGGCAAACCCATAGCCTGTCTCATTAGAAAGGCTGTTAAGATAGCTCGCTTCGTTTTTTGTAACTTGTAACGAAGGTGAAAAAATCAATTCAGAGCGGCGGTAAAATCCTAAGCCAGCAGGATTGGTACTCAATCCGCCAAAATCTGCACCAACTGCGCCATAAGCGCCAGCAAGTCCAATGGTTCTAGCTGTTCCACCAATTTCTAGATTGCTATATTGAATGGCTTCATCGGCTGTTTGTGCCTGTAGTCCTGTCGCCAAAAGCAAGGTCAATATAATGAGATTAAAGTATTTCATAGGGTGTGTATTTTATGTTGGGTTGTTATTAAAATGGATATTGAGCATTCTAAGTAGTCTGACAAAAATAAGTTGACAATTAACTGCCAATTATTTTGAGTGCCTTATGAGGCGTTATTTTACCGCATAGCCTTAGCTACGTGGAAAAATCACAACAATTAAGTCACCAAAAGAATGACAGAGAATTGTTAAGTTATTTTTGTCAGACTACTTACTATAATAGGATCGACTCTTCTTCCTTTTAGTAAAAATCCCGCATTCTCAATGAAAATACGGGATTTTAAATATTGTTACAACGGAATATTATCCGCCTCTACGACTGCTTCTACCAGAAGAACCTTTAGAGTTGTTACCTGATTTGCTTCTAGAACTTCCAGAAGGTCTTGTACTCGGTTTGCTGCTTCTACTTCTAGAAGGCTGCGAACGTTGTTGATTGTCTCTTTGACGTTGTTGCTGCGCTTCTCTCTGACGTTGCTGATCACGCTGTTGCGCCTCTCTTTGACGCTGCTGATCACGCTGTTGCGCCTCTCTTTGACGTTCACGTTCTCTCTGAACCTCACGCTCACGTTGCATCTCTTGCTGCTGACGTCTTTGCTGCTCCTGAACTTGACGTTCTTGATCACGTCTTTGACGATCCGCTTCTTGCTGGCGACGTTGTTGGTCTGCTTCAGCACGTTGACGACGTTCTTGATCTTGACGTTGTGTCTCTGCACGTTGTAAATCAACCTGACGTTGGCGTTCATCTGCTTGCTGTTGTTGACGACGATCTTCTTGATCTTGCATTTGTCTAAGCTGACGTTGACGTTCAGCATCTTGTACTTTCCTACGATCTTCATCCTGACGAATGTCCTGATTGATTACTCTATCGTTTGGTCTAACATTAACAGGAGTTTCTGTTTTGATAGGAGTGTTTACAGTAGTGTTGGGTTTAACAACTACTTTGTCTCCTTGCCCTTTAACACTTTCTCTTTCTGTTACATTGGTTGTTGAAGGTTGTTGCACCGAATTGGTACGACTTCTTTGCTCACGAATGGACGTTCCATTATAAACCTTGCCTTCTTCGCTGTCTTTAATGTTATTGACTTGAGGAGTTGTTCTACCCGAACCAACAGAAGCATTCCCTTGCTGAACCACATTGTCTCTTGTTCTGACACTGCCAGGATACCAAGCCTCTTGAACAGGCACCGTAGGGTTGGGATTGCCTACATTAACATTTTGCCATCCACCACTGCTGTTGGCAACTTCAGGATTCTGAAAACTGGTTTCATAATTACCAGAAGTTTGTACAACACTGGTTACCACACCACTTCCACGAGTTCCACCATTGCCACGAGGACCATAGTAGTCGTTTCCAGTACTTGTTGTAAGAAATTCGTCGTTGTTGTTTCCACCTACTCTACAAACATTGTTGTTTCCGTTATTGTAGCCATTATAATAGCCATTTCCAGCATAATAATTACTACCATAAAATCCATTGTTGTATCCATAATATTGGTTTACATTATTATAGAAAATATAGTTGTTAGATGGGCTTCCCCAACCACCACCATAAGAATAATAGGTATAGTAATTTGGACGGAAAACAGCTCTATTGTGCCAAGGCGAATAATTTGCTACAAATATATTGTTCCAACCTGGTCCACAACGGTTATAATTAACTTGGTAGGCATAAGAAGGGGTGTAATAAATAGTATTTCCCCAAAAGAATGGGTCTTGTTGATCGTACCAATATCTATCTACATAAAAATTGCTGTAATATCCACGATTCCATTGTCGATTGTTTCTTCGGTGAAATCTACGGATGCGAGACGAATAGTAGTATTCATAATCGTCGTCTCTAAAACGGCTGTCGTTGTCGGCGTCACCATAATAATTATTGGTAATATAGGTGTCACCTTCACTATCTACAGTGACATCACTGGTGGTAAAATCAGACTCAACCTGGTCCGAGGGGATATAATAAACGTCATCGTATTGCTGTGCCGTTCCAACTAAGGAGCAAGCCAGAAGCAAAAACGAGAAAATGCTTAGATTCTTCATATTGCTGTATTTTAAAAATTTATTTGTAGGGTTCTTTATATTTTGTAAACTTTATTTATTGTGTATTTATGACCATTGAAAGCGCAAAAAGTTTATTCATTTGTGTCATTTTTACAAATATTACAACCACTTCTGTCCAATCTGTCTAAAAGCTCACAGTACCCCATTTGATAACAACAGTTTTGGCTCATGAGTTCTTTGAGTTTTTCTCGTCCCCTTTGGACTCTTGCTCTCAAACTGGGATAAGGCATGGCTAGTTTTTCTGCTAGGTCTTTTTGTTTAACACCTTCTATTTCTGTTTGAAAAATTATCTCTCGGTAAATTTCAGGAAGTTGATTAATAGCGGCATAAATACATTTGTTCAGCTCGTCAGAAACGGCTCGATAATAACGAATCTCTTGTGCAATGTTCAACCCTTCAAGACGGTTGTTGTACACCTTGTATTTACTTTTTCGATAAAAATCTATAATGCTGTTCCTAGCTATGGTAAAAATCCAAGCTCTAACCTTTTGAACATCGTGGAGCGTTCCCGATTTCTCAACAACTTTTACAAATACATTTTGTAAAATATCTTGAGCATCAGATTCATTATCTACTTTTTTGATAATGTATCGATAAAGGTCATCTTTCATCTCTTTGAAAAGGCGATCGATGTCCATTCTCGTCAGGTTTTTATTCCAGCCTGCTGACATAACATTGGGGCTTGGTTTAGATTAATAATGTGATTGAGTATGCTTTATGAAATTTCAAAAGCTATATAATTAACAACAAACTGGTATCTAAAAGACGGGTTCTATCAACAGATTGATGCAAATTAATGGATCTTTTTACAAATTTTAGGCTTTTTATGTGCTTGAACAGATCATAAGTCCGTCTTTTGACCAATTTTATTAAACAACTACAGTAATATTGTACTTTATCATTCGATATAAGAATTATGGGATATTGAGATTTCTAGTTTTAAAGAACCAATAAAATCTCATCAACGTACACTTAAATTTACAATAAAACATTCAATCATGAAAATAAAGCTCCTCCTTTGTTTCTTACTTTTAACCAATCTATCTTTTACCGAAATGCAAGAAGAAGAAAAAGAAAAGGCATCCCTAATTTATATAGGTGATCCCATGTGTAGTTGGTGTTATGGCATCGCTCCAGATTTAAGTACAGCCATCGACAGTCTGGGCGAATCCATTTCTGTAGAATTGGTGATGGGTGGTTTGCGTCCATACAATAAGGAAACAATGGCCGACCTCAAGGGGTTTTTAACGGAACATTGGAAGGAAGTTGCCAAGATGAGTGGACAACCTTTTAATTATGAAGTACTGGATCAACTCCATTGGCGATACGATACAGAACCTCCTTCGAGGGCAGTTTTGGTGGTCAGACAATTAAAACCAGAAGTAGAGTTCGATTATTTTAAAGCCATTCAAAAAGCATTTTATGTAGATGGTAAAAATACCAACGACGATATTACTTATATAGAATTGGCTTCGGAATTTGGCATCAATCCTGTCACTTTTTCTAAACTATACGATTCTCCAGAAATGAAACAGTTGGTTCGTAAAGATTTTGAATACGCTAATTCTTTGGGCGTTCGCTCGTTTCCTTCTATTGTATTAAAAAAAGGAGATGCACACTATGTGATTTCAAATGGTTATTCAAGTGCCGATAAAATGGTGAAAATGGTGAATCATTATTTGGAATTGTAATTCATTATATTAATATCTATAGCCATCCTATTTCATTTTAAGAAACGCTCAAGCTAAAACATATTTAGCAATATATGGGTTTTAGCGAAATTGAATCTAGCGTCTCACATCTCACATCTCACATCTTATGTCTTATGTCTTATGTCTAGTGGTTAAAATATTTATCTTATTTTTACAATAATAAAAAAAAGAATATGCATAAATACTTACTTAAATCTTCTCTCTTTATTGGCTGTTTCCTAATGAGTGTTTCAGCTTCTTGGGCACAATGTGGAGACCGTTATTTCGAAACTGTTTTTGATGAAACAGACATCGTTGAAACACAAGACATCCAATATGGAAGCAATATTCAAATTAATGGAGACAATAAAGTTTTAAAATTTGATTTCTATGCTCCTGGTGCAAATGTCGATCCACTCGAAGCACGTCCACTGATCATTTGGGCGCATGGTGGTTTCTTTGTGGGTGGAGACGAAAATAATCCCAACATCCAAACGCTTGCTAATGATTTTGCTCAGAAGGGTTATGCCTGTGCTTCTATAAATTATCGTTTAATTGATTCAACTACAGATATTACTCCCAATTTTCTTTCAGGGACTTTAGATGCTTTGTTTATTGACGAAATAACTAGGGCTGTAGGCGACATGCGTGCGGCAATTCGTTTCTTTAGACAAGATGCCGCTACAGATAACCTGTACGGAATTGATCCCAACCAGATTTATATTGGTGGTGTTTCTGCTGGTGGAGTTCTATCGGCACATGTAGCTTATCTAGAAAACGAGGAAGGCTTAGATGCTTACCCTGGACCAGATATATTGAGTTACATAGAAGCCAATGGAGGCTTTGAAGGAGATAGTGGAAACCCAGGTTATCTTGCTGATGTACAAGGTGTTATAAGCTTGAGTGGTGCTATAGGCGATACTGCATTTATTCAAGCAGGGGAAACACGTATTATTAATGTTCATGAAGAAAATGATGGGGTTGTTCCTTATGGAAATGGCTTAGTTAATTTTGGGGGATTTGATATTTCTGAAATGCAAGGAAGCTCGTTGGTTCAAGAGCGGATGACCAATTTGGGTAATGAAAGCTATTTGCTGTCTTTTCCTACTGCTGGACACACTAATTATTTTGACAATCCTTCACAGTTATCAGAAACTCTTTCTTTTATAACAACACATTTAGCAGATTGGACAGACTGTACGGGTGCTCCTTTTATAGCAAATGTAGAAACCATCAGTTGTTCGGGAGCATTGCCCAATGATACAATAACTACTTCCAATGGTGTTCAAGACAGCTTGGTCGTTGTAAGTTATATAGCGGGTTCTACTGATATTGTTTATATAGAAGATATGGCAGCGACTCCAACAGGAAACGATACTTTAATATTAAGCAATGCTTTGGGTTGCGACAGTACCGTCATTACCACTTTTACCACGACAAGTGTTGAATCTGTTTTCTTAGACAATCTCCATATTTATCCAAATCCAGTTAGAGATCAGTTGAGTATTCAGTTGGGTGGAAACGCTGGTGAACGAGTGAATATGAGGTTGCTGAATCAATCGGGACAAGAAGTTTTTACCCACCAATCTCCAGCAAATCTATTTTTAAATATTGATGTCAGTACATTGACTGCTGGTATTTATACCTTGATGTTGGAACAAGATGATAAGCAAATGGTGCGGAAGGTTGTGGTTTATTAAATAAAAAAAGGTTATTACACTGTCAGGTTTTTAAAACCTGACAGTGTAATAACCTTTTTTTATTCTTGAATATCTGTATAAAATACTTTTTCGGTCTGTTTGGACCAAGTGCCAATGTTCTTTTTAAAAGAAGAATACGCCTCATAAATTTCTTTGGTTTGCGCATCCTTTGCTGCCAACTCTTCTAACACCAATTTGGTTTCAGACCTCAACTTATTTAAAACCTCTTTGGGGAATTTCTTTATTTCAACCTTTTCTTCGACGAGTAGTTTTTGCAAATAGACATTGTTCTTTGCTTCAAATTCGCAAAGCGTCCATGTATTTACGAGTGCCGCAGCCGTTTTAACGATTGCTTGGAGATGTGTAGGCAAAGACTCCATTTTACGCTTATTGACAATAAACTCTAGAGCCGTTCCCAATTCATGCCAACCAGGTGTGTAATAATATTTTGCAATTTTATGAAAACCCATTAAGTAATCATGGTAAGGACCGACCCACTCGGTGGCATCAATAACTCCACGTTCCAAATTGGTGTATAATTCTCCACCAGGAGATAGAACCGCAGAACCTCCAACCTTTGCCAGCACTTGTCCGCCCAAGCCTGGGATACGCATTTTGAGCCCCTTGAAATCTTCAATACTGTCAATGGATTTGTTGAACCATCCACCCATTTGAACACCAGAGTTTCCTGCAAGCATAGGTACCAAATTAAAATTGCCATATAATTTTTCCCACAATGCTTGTCCGCCACCCGATATCATCCAAGCATTCATTTGTTGGGCATTCATGCCAAAGGGAACCGCTGCAAAAAAGGGAGCCGCCGCAATTTTCCCCGACCAATAGTAAGCTGCCCCATTGCCCATTTCGGCAGCACCGCCCGTAACAGCATCGAACACTTTTAGGGCAGGAATCAATTCACCAGCACCATAAACTTTTATTTCCAACTGACCAGCAGACATAGTCTTTACCAAATCGGCAAATTTGGTACAGCCTTCTCCAAAAATAGGAAAGTTGGGCGGCCAAGTTGTAACCATTTTCCAACGAAATTTTTTGTTGGTAATGACAGCAGGCGCGTCAGTGGAGGCTGTTTTTCCTTTACAAGCAGCCAACAACCCCAAGCCAGCCAGTCCGGCACTGCCGATGAACTTTTTCCTATTCATGAATCTTGATATTATCCGTTAAATTTAATCAAAAATATGGAATCAATAGATTTCGAGATTTTGCAAGGATGAGATTTCGGGGCAGTTAAAGTATGTATAAAAAGCAGTATTTTCTTCACAACTGACGATAATGATGTAAAAAAAATTGATTTTCTTTACACGTGAATGAGCCTTTGTAAAGAGAAATCAGTGTTTTATTAACAACAAATCATTTGACAGCTTCCCATAAAATTTCTATAGGATGAAATGACTTCCTCTTTGTACCATCATATATTTGGTGACGACAACTCGTTCCAGGAGCTGCAATGACAGTGGTTTTCTCAGCATCTCTAACCGCAGGAAACAAGACCAGTTCACCCACTTGCATAGACACTTCATAGTGTTCTGCTTCATAACCAAAAGAACCAGCCATTCCGCAACAGCCCGAAGGAATCATTTCGACTGTATGGTTGATGGGCAAATCGAGGATTCGAGCAGAAAAATCAGCAGACGACAAGGCTTTTTGATGACAATGTCCGTGTAGTAAAATTCTTTTTTCTTCTTTGTTAAAATCAGCAGAAGTAATGTTGCCTTTTTCTACTTCTCGCCAAATAAATTCCTCTACCATCAAAGCATGTTCCCCTAGATGTTTGGCTGCCTCAACAGCATCACTTTCAACCAAAAGAGGGTATTCATCTCTAAAACTTAAAATAGCCGATGGCTCAACTCCAACCATAGGAGTTTGCTCATTGACCAATTTCTTAAGCAAGTCAACATTTTTAATGGCAAGCTCTTTTGCTTGATCCAGTAACCCTTTAGACAAAGCAGCCCGCCCACTTTCGACCTGTGGAGGCATGATTACACTGTAACCCAGTTTAGTCAACAACTCAATGGCTTTTATGCCAATTTCAGCATCTAAATAATTGGTAAATTCATCGTTAAAGAAATAGACGGTTCCTTTGGGCGTATTGACCTGAAGCTTTGATTTGTTGTTGTTGAACCAGTTTTTGAGGGTTGTTTTTGCCAAAGGAGGAATGCTTCTTTGTGCAGCGATACCCAATTGTTTTTTTGCAAAAGCTGGCAAATGATTGCTAAAGAAGTTACTCACCGAAGGAATCATCGCACCCAATCGATGGACTTTGCTTACATCCGCAAACAACCTAGATCGTACAGGAACGCCGTGTTTTTTATTATATTGATATTGAAATTCCGCCTTGAGGCGACCCATATCGACATTAGATGGACATTCGGATTTACACCCTTTGCACGAAAGGCATAAATCCATTACTTCTTTTATTTCTTCGTGAGCAAAAGGATTTTCGTCATTAGACCGAGTGAGGAATTCACGCAAAACATTTGCTCTAGCCCTAGTCGTATCTTTTTCGTTTTTGGTAGCCATATAACTTGGACACATGGTTCCACCAATCAAATGCGTTTTACGACAATCGCCAGAGCCAGTACACTTCTCGGTCATGCGCATAATTCCACCGCCATCTGAAAAATCGAAAACAGTTTCGAATTCTCTAGTTTCTTGATCAGCATCATAGCGCAAGTCCTCGTTCATTGGAGGTGCATCAACAATTTTACCAGGATTGAAAATATTGTTGGGATCAAAGGTAAATTTGATGTCTTTAAACAACCTATAGTTCTCTTCACCGACCAACATTTCGACAAACTCACCACGAACACGACCATCGCCGTGTTCACCACTGTTAGACCCACGATATTTTTTTACCAACTCAGCGGTTTCAAGCCCAATGGTTCTAAACAGTTCTCGGTCTTTTTCTTTTTTAATATTGAGCAGCGGTCGAAGATGCAATTCTCCTGCACCAGCGTGTGCATAGTAGACACAAGATTTTCCATGCTTGTCCAGCATTTCCGTAAAATCATCTATATAATCGGGTAAGTCCTCAACGGCAACAGCAGTATCTTCGATAAAAGCAGGCGTTTTATCATCACCAGGAATGTTGGAGAGCAAGCCAAGACCTGCTTTTCGAATCCCCCAAACTTTGGCTATTTTATCTGAGCCACGAATAATTGGGTAAGCATAAGCAGGACAGTTTTGTTCCCAATCAGCAATGAGTTTGTTTGTTTGTTCTAGTAAAACTGCTTCAGTCTCAGCAGCCAATTCGACAGCAAGGATACCTTTGGGTTCTCCTTGAATAAAAAATCGATAAGATTCATATTTGATTTGCCCTTTGGTACAATCGAGTACTTTATCGTCCATTAACTCTACAGCATAAGGTTCATATTTCATGGCAATCACAGTAGCTTCAAGCGATTTTCGCAAATCATCAAAATGCGCACAAATTACCGCTTTGTGTGTTGGTGGAATGGGCACTAAGTTGAGTTTAGCAGCAGTTGTAAAAGCAAGTGTCCCCTCAGAACCAGTCAATAATTTGCAGAGATTAAATTCATCTTTTTCTTGAACATCGTATTGCTTTGTCCATAATAAAGCATCCAATGCATAACCAGTATTTCTACGAGTAACCGAACGTTTGGGAAATTGATTGTTTATAGCATCTTGAATTTGAGGAGTTCCAAGCGCATTGTCAATCAATGTGTAGATTTTGCCTTCTAATGTGTCAAGCTGTTTTTTGGTATCTATGGTATGTTTGTCTAATGTTTTAAAATGAACTTCAGAACCATCACTCAATACCGTCTTTAACTCAAGTACATGTTGGCGAGTATCCCCAAATTTAACAGAAGTAGTACCACAAGAGTTGTTTCCAGTCATTCCACCAATCATACAACGATTACTGGTAGAAGTGTTGGGACCAAACATCAATCCATGCGGCAAGAGAAACTTGTTCAACTCATCACGAACCATACCAGGTTCTACCCAAATCCATTGCTCCTTTTTATTAAATTCTAGAATAGAGGTGAATGTTTTAGACACATCGACTACAATTCCTTCACCAACACACTGTCCAGCAAGAGAAGTCCCAGCCGTTCTAGGGATCAAGCTGGTTTTGTGTTGATTGGCAAAATGAATGAGTGTTTTAATATCTTCAATATTATCAGGAAAGGCAACTGCTAGAGGGAATTGTCGATAAACAGAAGCATCGGTCGCATAGAGTGTTCGCATAACTTGATCAAAATGCAAAGTACCCTCGAGTTTTGCATCTAAATCTTGTAATATTTCTTTAGAAAAGGTGTTTGACATAACAATGGACGGTTTAAGCTGCAAAAGTAGTCGTCTTAAAGGTCAAAAAAAAATACTTACAGTTACTATTTATAAAGCTTGAAAGGCATTAAATCGAAGTTAAAACGATGACTTTAACAAAAGGAGTGTAAATATCTTGTTATCAGTAGATTAGATAATTGGGTAGGAAATTATAAAATAAAATAAATAATTCAATCGTTTGAAAATGTAAATAGGGAATTATAAAGCTTTTGGCACGCGATTTGCAACTAGGTTAAATGAGTAGTTGTTTTTTCCATAGTTAGTTTTTTAGCCCTCTCGTTTTCCTCACGAGAGGGTTTTTTAGTGTTATTCCCCCAATAAAAAAGAGGCTGCCTTTATATAAAGACAACCTCCGTTTACATTTTGAGTATTTACAAAAGGGAAATATTACTGCTCAGAGCCAAAAATTCTTTCCACCTTCCAAATTTGAGCGACATCCTTTTCTAAGTTCAAAGGAATGTCTTCATAAATAGGGTTGTCTGATTTGAGAACAGCTGTTTTTTCTTGTTCATCAAACTTAGACAATCGTTTTACTAAGAAATCTTCATCGTGCGTAATGACTACAAAAATTTTGTTTTCATAACGAATAAGATTCCCATCAGTTGGAAATTTACGACAGATCACAAAATCACCTTGTTGAATACGAGGCAACATACTATCTCCATTAACCTCAAACGCCATCATATCGGTACTGCGACCAACTCCTTGTTTGGGAATCAACAACTGATCAAGCCCTTCAAAATAATCGGGGCTGTGCGCCTGTGTTAAATAACCAGCTTGAACTCTATACGGAACAACCTTAACGGCCATAAAACGTTCGAGTGCAATGGGACTGGCATCAAAGCGAAGCGAGCCCGAAGAGTCAACTAAGCCTTTGACAATGTCGTCAAGCGAAATTTCAAACAAATCAGACAATTGAAGTAGTTTGTCAATAGGTGGTTTATTGTCGCCTCGTTCGTACGCACCATAAGTGTGTGTCTTGACCCCTAGCAACTCAGCTACCCTCTCTTGATTCAACCCTTTCGCCTTTCGTAAGTACTTCAGATTTTTATCTAAAAACATCTTGTATTAGGGTTTTAATTAAAAAATTAATTCAAAATCGTTATTTGATTTTAAATATCACTCAAAATTACTATTAATATTTTGCTTTTCCTAATTTTTATCATAAATTATTAGAATTTACGTACGGATAAATTATTTTTTATATCAGATATTCTACTAAATGCCTATTTATCAGTGTGTTAAAAACTTTTATTCTAATTATTAATGATATTTTTTAAATAAAAAATCAAAATTATTTTGAAATGTAATTTAAAATGATGTAGATTTGCATTGTCGAAACATTAATAATCACTTAAATCAAAATCAATATGTGGTAACTAAAAATAGATAAAATGAGCCTTTACCAAGCTTTTTTTATGAAATCATTATTAAAAAATCATTTTAAATTAAAAAAACTAAAGCCATGTTACTCAAACATTTTACAAAATCTCAATTTCAAGAAGCATTGAGTGATTTAGTCGTAACTGCTAATATTTATTCTTCAAAAATAATTTTCAATAAATCTTCTATCAATCACCTTGGGGTGAAAAATGGAGATCGGTTGATTTTTACAAGGGATATGGATTCAGGAGATTGGTTCTTTTTTAAAACCAAAGAAAAAGACTCGTTTCAATTAAAAACATATCCAACTGGAAGTATGCTTGCAGTGAATTCTAAGAACTTATGTAAGGAGATTGTTCAATCGGCAAATGCCGAAGCTTATAAAGTCATTCTTGAAATTGCCGAGGAGGTCGTAGAATATGAAGGAAATTCTTTGTATAAATTAAATGTTCGAAAAGTAGAAATGGATGATTTCATTCAATGGGGTGATTCGCACAATGCGCATGTTGCTAAAAATGTAACAGATGATACTGCTGAAGTCAACCAAGGGCAGTCTACAGCGTTTCCACAACCATTGGCTCAAACTGCTTAATTAATTGCTTAACTATTTACCTGTTTTGGTTGCGTAAAATAGGTAAAGTAATATTACAGGTAATAATTAAGCAACGTTTTTGTTTGATTAATCATTGAGAAAGGAATAAGCACTACTCACCATTCCAATTTCTTAATAAACATCAATTTTTTATTTTTCTTCATTCATTCAAATACTTAATAAATGGTTGAATTTTTCATCTGTTTTCGAGTAAATACCATAGGTGTGTTTTGAATAATGGGAAACTAGAATTATCCCCATTAAAATATGAGTCATCCTAAGAATAAAAATTTGCAGAACAACCTAAGAGCGTCAAAGTATTTGCTTGAATTGGTAAATACTTATGTTGAAGATGAGAAAGTTCAGGCAGATATAGTTGAGTCGTACAGACAAAAAAAACCAAAGAGTTATGCTCAAGTTTTTAATGGTCTGTTTCGATTCTCAAAAGTTACCCTAATGTTTTTTCATGGGTTGAGTTTTTTGATTGCAACCCCTTTGATTTTCTCTTTGGCTTTTCAGTTTATGTTGCAAAGAGAACAATCAGAAATCAAGGGATTGTTTGATGCGGTATTGCAGGATTTTAGTAATGTATTTACGCCATTGTTCTTAATACCAGCTTTGATTACTTGCTTGATATTATTCCTATTGGAGTACGGACAGCATGTAACCTTAAACAGTTTGTTTGATATCTATTTCCAATGGGGCAAAAAAATTATTCCAGGTCTTGCCATTCTTGCACTGTTGTTTTCTTCCGCTAGTGTGTTTACCAGTGGATTTGGTGCCAAAGAATTTGTCCAGGTTTCTAAGGGAGCAGATCCCGCCGCATTGGCTGATTTAGACAGTCAAATCGACGAAGCCCGAAAACTTAGAATGGCTCATAGTGATAGGGGTAATGCAACCATAAAAAAGAGAGATCAGGAGGTAGAGTATTTACGGGCTCAAAGAGCTGAGTTTGTTGAAGGAAATACGCTTGAAATATCTAAGTATGGACAAATAATGATGGCGATTGCTTTGTTTTTTGAAATTATGATCATTACAAATACTTTCAATATTCATAACTATCAATTTAAAACAGCAAGAGAAACCGAAATGGTCAATGATCTAATGAATGGATATACAGGCTCTCTTACTTTAAATGGATTAAATGGTCCAGGAACACAAGGGAGTGTTTCTCATAAGTTGGCCGATAAAATAGTAAACCCAAAAAAAGTGAGCGGGCAGCTGTCTTAAATCAACGAAAACCACCAATAATAGAAGAAATGAAGAATCAAAAAACAGTTGCTTTGAAGCCTCGAAAACGAAAAGATGTATCGACGCTCAATACTGATAAACAGGGATTCACTCCTTTAATATTCAGACCTTCTGATTTGGAAGTTCCTTATGATGATTCGTTGAAAGAAACCGCTGCCCGTAAAACCGATAATGAAGAAACTATTTTGCCAGGCTCTCCAATTGCTAAAATTGAGGAACCAAAAATAGAACCCGAACAAAAAGTAACAGAGTTAATCAGTCACGTTAATAAAGATTTTTTGTGGAGCCTAAAAGATGTGAAAAGATATGCAGGTGTATACAATAAACGATTAGAAGAAAAAGTAACACCTACAAGAAAAGTCAAAGCTGCTTTTTTTAATTACATACTCGATAATTGGGAAACATTGGAGCACAATGGTGTGGTGCGTGTAAACCCAAAAGAAGCAAAAGAATGGTATTCCCATAGAAATGAGTTAATTTTTTCTATTGACTATGAAGTACCGGAAAACTAAACAGTGATTTTGAACAACAACAACCACTAATAACAAAGACATTAATAATTTTATTTATAACCCTTTAAATATTAATCCGATGATAGCAATTAGTTCACAAACGCAACAAAGTAGAAGAGCCTTTATTAACGCTGATTTGCTTTGGAGTAAAAGAGATGTAAAGAGATTTGCGGCTGTTTATAACCGACGAATCGAATCAAATCCTACAAAAACGAGGGTCGTTAAATCTCAATTTTTCAATTATATACTCAATAACTGGGATAGACTTCAAGAAAGAGGAACCATCAGATGTGTTCCCAATGAAGCTTTTTCTTGGGTTGAAAACCCACAAGACGAAATCTTTTCTCCTAATTATGCTTAAGATTTCTCTACCAAAAACAGGAAAATTGAGTTTTATTGTTTACCACTAATTACACTCAATTTTCCTTTATAAAATAGTATCCTTTTTTTCCTCTCTAAAAAACTAAAGCCATGAATAGAGAAACCAATAATACCATTGCTGTAATTGGTATATTCGTTATTGCAGCCATTATGATGATGCCCGTAGACCATGGGCGAGTTGCCGCCGATATTGAATCGATGGGACCAGGAGTTGCCAGTCATTTTTCTGAATGTCCTCGTGTGAATTTTGGAATTCAACAAGCTGGAGGTGTGCTTCCTTATTATAGACAACAAACACTTGCCAAAAGAGATTGGCAGAACTCATATTATGCCGACCGAAAAGATGAATATCGTAGAAGAAACTATTAGTTCTTCAATTTTATTCATTGCTTGAAATTGAAAAGTTAGTTAGTTTTATTTACCTATTCCCTTTCGTACAAAGCGGAGCTTTTAAACAAGCTTCGCTTTTTTTATGGCACGTTTTACAAATAAAAGAACCATCTTAGCCAACAAAACCGATAGTTTTTGGTTTCTATTAAAATTAAAAAAATGAAACGAATTTTAAAATGGGCTGGAATACTCTTTCTTTTGGGAATTTTGGGTATAGGTATTTTTCTCTACTCAACAAGCGAAAGTGAACCTGTCGGAAACAATAGCAAAGAGGCCGATGTATTGGCTAATAAAATGATGGAAGCGGTCAATAAGGAGGCCTGGGACAATACCAGATACCTGCAATGGACTTTTTTTAGAGGAGAACACCATTATTTTTGGGATAAAGCCAATGATATGGTCGAAGTCGTTTGGGGTAAAAACAAAGTGCTACTCCACACCAAAACACTGACGGGTAAAGCTTACACCAATGACGAATTGATTGAGGACAAAGAGGCATCTCAAAAATTACTTGACGATGCTTGGAGTTACTTTTGTAACGATGGTTTTTGGTTAAATCCAGTTGTTAAAGCCTTTGATTCAGGGACCGAAAGGAGTATCGTTACCTTAGATGATGGTAGAGAAGGTTTAAAAGTAACCTATAAAGGTGGTGGAGTAACACCTGGTGATTCCTATGTTTGGGTGCTTGATGAAAACAACTTACCGCAAGAGTGGAAAATGTGGGTGAAAATTATTCCTGTGGGAGGTGTAAGCACTACTTGGGAAAATTGGACGAAGCTTTCTACAGGAGCTCTGGTGGCGATAGATCATAAAATGGGTGGTACAATAGACGCTTCTTTGAGTAATGTAAAAGGAGGGAATAGTTTAAGTGACTTTGGAAGAGAAGGAGATCCTTTTTTGACTATCGGAAACTAAAAGTGTAGCCTGAAATAGGGGGATAAACTTTTAAATTCCTGCTTTGATTCTTGATTTATGCTCTACTTTTTGAAATAAGCTTATCCAGAAATTAAGTATACCATATATGACTTTTAATAAAATTTATCAATGAACTAAAAAACATTTAATTTTGCAGAATTAAAATAATTACTTTATTCTGTAAATTTTATGAAATTATGAATCACTATATTTCTAGTTCATTTAGAACCAAAACGCTATCTTGCTTAGCCATTGTCTTAATGTCTTGTTTTTTCTTTGCTTGTGCATCTGACGTAGACAGCAAAAAACAACAAACTGCATTTTATGTTGATGCTGAAGGAAATCTATTAAACAAGAAAGGAAACTTGGTTAAAAGAAAAGGCAATTTCAAATTAGAAAAAGGTTTTTACGTAGATAATGATGGTCAGCCGATTAAGCGTAATATTGATAAAACCAAAGCGAAAATCAATGAAAAGGTTGCCAATACCAAAGAAAAATTAAACAATGCCGCAACTACCTCAAAAGATGCTGTAAGCAATGCTGCTAATAAAACAACGGATAGTGTAAAAGAAAGCTTTAATGACTTGTTCAATACAAGAGCTGTAGGAACTGCTTATACACTGTCAGATATCTCATTCGATCCAAAATCACATCGAATCACAAATATGTCTAAAGCAGATGTTGAAGGTTTGGCTGCTTCTTTAAAAGAACATCCTGAATCTCGTATTCAAGTTCAAGTACATACTGCTGATGGAAAAACCAAAGCTGAATGTAAAGAAATGTCTAGCATGAGAGCTGATGTTGTGAAAAATATGCTGGTAGCTCTTGGCGTAAAAGAAGATCAAATCTCTGCTAAAGGCTTAGGTCTTACTACAGCAGATGCTGCAAAGGCTGTTGCCAATAAAGTAGAAGTAATTGTAGAGAAATAGTGCTTTATAGTTGCTGTTTGAAAAAATAAAAAAGCACCTCAAGACGCTATTGGTTTTGAGGTGCTTTTTTTATACATCGGACAAACCCCAACGGATTTTTTCAATTAAAGAGATTCTGCCAATTCAATTAATGAAGCAAGTTCAGTCCTATGACCGTTTGGGTCAAAGCTTCTAGAACCATTTACCCAATTTACTAAGTCATTATAAGATAAGTTGCCTTTATATTTTGAGTCAATCAACATCATTCCAAACCCTGCAACACTACTGGTAAAACGATGATTTTCTGAAGCTTCCTCAAATGATTTTCCCAAGTCTTTAATAGATAGTGCAATAGGTGAGCTCTGATCTTGGTTGGGAAGTTTATACCTAAAATCGATGGTCAATGCTTCCAAATTGACAATGTCTCCGTCTTCTACAGGAATGATTTCATACAATGCAGTTATATTTTGTCCAGCACCAATCTCTCCTGCATCTTTCTCATCGTCTTCAAAATCTTCTTGATTTAGTAATCTGTTTTCGTAACCAATCAAGCGGTAAGACTCAACAATTTCTGGATTAAATTCAATTTGAACTTTTACATCCTTTGCCACAGTATAGAATTTACCAAAATCTTCAACAAATACTTTTTGGGCTTGATTGATATGATCTATGTATTCATAAGTCCCATTTCCATTATTGGCGATTTGTTCAAGCATGCCGTCGTTGTAATTGTTATTGCCAACACCGAGCACAGTTATAAAAATGCCCAATTCTCTCTTTTCTTCAATCATTGCAACCAATTCTTCGGTCGAAGATGCACCAATATTAAAATCTCCATCTGTACCAATGATGACACGATTGTTACCGCCCTCTACAAAGTTTGCAGTAGCAATTTCATAAGCTGTTTCAATTCCTGCAGCACCTGCCGTTCCGCCGCCGCTACCCAAGCCGTTAATAGCATCCTTAATCTTGTTCTTTTCATTTCCTGAAGTAGCTTCAAGTACTAATTTGTTCTCGCTGGCGTAAGTTACAATGGCAATTTTATCGTCTTGATCAAAGCCATCAACCAATAAATTGAATCCTTGTTTCAATAAGTTTAATCTATTGTCAGCACCCATAGAACCTGAAACATCAATTAACAAAACAATATTGGAAGGCAATAATTCTTCTTTAGGAATGTGCTCTCCTTGAATGCCAATTCGTACCAGTTTATGTCCTGGAGTCCAAGGGCAACTACTGATTTCTCCATTTAATGAGATGGGATGATTGCCAGAAGGGGAAACATAGTCAAGGGGGAAATAATTAATCAGTTCTTCGATTCTTACGGCACCATTTGTAGGTAATAAGCCATTGTTTAAAAACCGTCTGGTGTTGCTATAAGATGCACCATCGGCATCTACTGAAAAAGTAGAAACGGCTTGTTCAGATACGGGAATAAAATTGTTTTCAATATATTCATTGTACTGTTCACCTTGTTCGCCATATAAATCTTCTGGAGAATTGCCTAAATTGCTTGGGCTATAGGAATCAGTTGTAGATAAATAATTTCCTGTGTTTTCAAGGCTGTTTTCTGTAGAACAAGAGGCGATACCAATTACTAGAAAAAAGACAAGGAATTTGGATAAATTTTTACTGAACATAAAATTGGGTTTTTAATGTTATTACAAAATGAAAACGATTTAATAAAATAAAGCGTTGCCTTAGATAAAATTAAAGATGCTGGTTAACCCAATTTTGGTGTCTGCCTTTTTTTAAATTACTTTTTCTTGCCAATACTTTTTTTGAAAACCCAAAAACCAATTCCCAATCCGACAACAGCTACAGGGATAAGCCAATCATCATGCTTTTCTTCTTTTTTTTGACGTTCTTCTTGTAAAATAGCAAGTTTTAATTGTTCATATTCTTTAGAGGACACGGCTTTTTTATCAAGATGTTTTTCTTTCTTTTTAAAAATAGAAAAGAAACCCGTTGTCAATTTTCCAAGGAGAGCAGTACCCAATTGTTGTAGCAACCTGTCTTCTTTTTGAAGCATTGATTGTTTGTTGTAAAAACTTTTATAGTTAAACTGATCCATTTGTTTTTATTTTAGGAGAAAGACTATTTTTTCAAGAGCAATCTAATAAAAATGGTTTTGAGCAACCATCTGATTGGCCAATTGAGGGCAGCAATAAATATGAAGAAAGCAAAATAAGCAATGGTAATGATTCCAAATCCCCATAAAAAGGAATTGAAGACCTCAGAAAGAAGAAGTCCCAACCAAATACTTCCAAAAAAGATAAAAGTTCCCAATAAAAGAATCAAGATAAAAGCACAGATCAGAGCTGCTCCCAAAGTGGCTCCTTTTTCTATTCCTAAGTATTTGTATTCTTTTATTTGGTGTTCAAAACGATTTTGAAAAAGTGCCGTTCCCAAACTAAAAAGAGATGATTTTTCTGAAGTTGACATAATCAAAGTTACAAAAAAAGCCCAAAGCTTTCTATGAAAACTTTGAGCTAATATTTTATGATATATATTTATCTGTACAGATTACAGCGTTGCATCTGTACTGCGGTTTACTTTTTTTGTTGCATTTTCCAATGCTTCTTCAGCAGCAACTTTCCATTCATTGGCTTTGGTGCTTCCTACTTCTTTGTACTCATCCCATTTCTCTTTTCCAACAGAAGAATATTCGTCTAAATCGTGACCCATTTCTTTTGCCTTTGCTTTTACTTTTTTACGAGTATCTTCTCCTTTTTCAGGAGCCAATAAAAGTGCTACAGCGCTGCCAACAGCCAAACCTGAGATAAATGTGAAAAACTTTTTCATTTGTGTATATTTTAGGATTTATTTGAAATTTATATTGTGAAATACATGACTAATAACAAGCAAGTTTGAAAAAAGATTCCACAAAATCAAAAAAATGCGAATATTTTACTTTTTTTTTGCATGATACCTGTATTTCTATCCTATAAATAGTCTGACAAAAATAAATTGACAACCAACTGCCAATTATTTCTTGCGAGATGCCTTAAGCCTGTAAAATAGCTCCAATATCTGCAATGACTTTCTTGCTCAAGTTGTGAGCTGTTGTGATGGAGTTGGATTCAGAATAGATTCTAATAATGGGTTCTGTATTGCTTTTTCTAAGAAGAACCCATTCTTTTTCACTAAAAAATATCTTAACACCATCTATGGTTACTTGAGGCAGATTTTGATATTTTTGTGCAATTTGTTTCATAACCCATTCTGGATCAATTTCTTCTGTAAGCTGTATTTTATTCTTAGAGATGTGGTACTTAGGTAAAGAAGAACGTAACAAAGAACAAAACTTCCCAGAGGTTGCTAAATGAGATAAGAATAAAGCAATCCCAACCAATGCATCTCGTCCATTGTGAAGTGCTGGATAAATAATTCCTCCATTTCCTTCGCCACCAATAACGGCATCAGTTTCTTTCATTACATCAACGACATTGACTTCACCTACTTTAGAATAAGCATAAGAACATCCTTTTTTTTCGGTAATTTCTTGTAAAGAGACAGTCGAAGATAAATTAGAAACGGTGGGTCCAGGAGTATGGCTGAGCACATAATCGGCAACAGCTACTAGGGTGTATTCTTCTCCAAACATTTCACCATCTTCACAAACAATGGCAAGTCTGTCTACATCGGGATCAACAACAAAGCCCAAATGGCAATTTTCTCTTTTGACCACATTTGACAGCTCTGTTAGGTTTTCTGGTAATGGTTCTGGATTGTGTGGAAACTGACCTGTTGGGTCGCAATAAAGTGGAACAACTTCTGCTACGCCCAATGCTGTTAATAATTGTGGAATAGAAATGCCACCAGTTGAGTTTACTGCATCAATGGCTATTTTATATTTTTTTTCGGTAATCGCCGCTACATTGACCAAAGGCAAGGCAAGGATATCGGCAATATGTCTATCTATTGCTTCGTGGTCTTGTGAATATTTCCCCAACTCATCAACACCTGCAAAATCAAAACTTTCTTCTTCTGCTAACTTGACCACCAATTCGCCAGTCGCATTGTCAATGAATTCGCCTTTGTTGTTGAGTAATTTAAGGGCATTCCACTGCTTGGGATTGTGGCTCGCAGTTAAAATGATGCCACCTGCTGCTTGATGGTGAACAACTGCTACTTCTACAGTAGGCGTTGTAGAAAGACCTAAGTCTATCACATCAAGTCCCATTCCCATCAATGTTCCACAGACCAATTGTTGGAGCATTTCACCAGAAATTCGTGCATCCCTCCCCAAAACTATTTTTGGGTTATCAGGATTTTGTTCTTTCATTAAACTGCCATAAGCAGCTGTAAATTTAACGATGTCAATAGGTGTTAAATTTATATTTGGAGCACCTCCAATGGTTCCCCTGATACCAGAGATGGATTTTATAAGCGTCATAATTGGTTATTTGTTCAGTAGTGATTATAAAAACAATCGAAGTTGTTTTACCTCTGTAATATTGGTTATTGGTTCGAGGTCAATTTATTTGGTCTGTTACTATGGTGATTTTAACTAAAAACAAAATATTGGACAAATGTTGCGTTCATACTATTGTTGTCCTTGTAAATTTTCTGGACGAAGATTCATGAATTGATTGAAATATCGAACTCCTGCTTCGTTGAGTTTTTTATAATAGGTTTTTTTATCTACGGTTACTTTAACGAATTGACAAGCTGTATTTTGAACAACAAAGTCTAAGGTCATTTTCATATCTCCTTGAGGACTTCTAAAGACAGCGCCACCTTCAAAGTTTTCATAATTACATTCGGGCTTTTTAACTATTTCAGCTGGTTCAATATAGGTATAAAAACTGTTGATGGCATTTGCCCCTCTTGTTTCTGTTGACATAGCCATACCTTTTACAAAAAACACCAACTCCACTACATTACATTGAGGCAATACTTCTTGTAATATTGGATGAAGCGGTTCTTGTTGCACGCTTTGTTGAACGGGTTTTGTTTTCTCGGTTTCCGTTTTGGCATCACCAGAACAACCGACACACCAAATAAATATATTGACGATGAAAAACAGTGCAAAATGCTTCATTGACTGTGAAATTTTAATTTGAAATAGATTTTTAGATGCTTAAAATGAGCAGTCAAAGGTACGGTATTTAGGTCAACTTGAGATAAGTAATGCTTTGTAATTAAGTAAAATATTGACAATCGACTTATAACTTAATAAAGTATCGAATTTCTGAACGCTTTAAGTTCTGAATTCACATTAAATTTGCTATTCATTTGATTCAAAGATTTTTATTAATAAAATTATGAGTAAAAAAAAAGTAGTTAATTGGTTAAAAGATTTGAGTTTAACCGAAAAGGCAACATTGTGTTCTGGTCAAGATTTGTGGTCTACCAATCCAATTGAAAGAATTGGCATTCCGTCTGTAAAAATGTTTGATGGTCCACATGGTTTGCGAAAAGTTGATCCTCAAGTGTCTTTGGGTAAAAGTCTTGCCGCCACTTGTTTTCCAACTGCTTGTTCTTTGGCTGCTACTTGGAATGTCGATTTACTCACCGAAGTTGGAGAAGCTATTGGAAAAGAATGTCAAGCAAATGATGCACAAATACTATTGGGTCCAGGCATCAACATAAAACGCTCTCCTCTTGGAGGACGGAACTTTGAATACTATTCCGAAGATCCACTCCTTTCTGGGAAAATGGGCGCTGCTTTTGTTCGGGGTTTACAAAGTATGGGTGTCGCTGCTTGTATCAAACATTTTACGGCAAACAACCAAGAGTTTGAACGAATGATGAACGACAGCATTGTTGATTCGAAAACGCTACACGAAATATATTTAAAGTCTTTTGAAATTGTTGTAAAAGAAGCAAATCCTTGGGCGGTTATGTGTGCTTATAACGCTGTAAACGGCACTTGGGCTTCTGAGCATAAAAGGTTGTTGTCGGACTTGCTTAGAGAACAATTTGGATTTGAGGGGTTTGTTGTTTCTGATTGGGGAGCTGTTTATCATCCCGATAAAGCGGTCAATGCTGGGCTGCACTTAGAAATGCCAGCAAACCCATTGAGTCCTGCCAAAATTGTGGAGGCTGTTCAAAATGGCGATTTGTCAGAAGAACAATTGAATAAGGTGGTTGGAGAGTTCTTATCCATCGTTTTAAAAGTCCACAATTTAAAGAAACCTTCCACTAAAGTTTCATTAGAAGACCACCACAATTTGGCAAAAAAAGTAGCTGAAGAATCCATCGTTTTATTAAAAAATGAAGGCAACCTATTGCCCATTTTACCCAAAGAAAAAAAACAAAAAATAGCCATCATTGGTCAGTTTGCAAAAGTCCCAAGAATACAAGGCTCAGGAAGCTCTAGAGTCAATCCATTTAAGGTGGAAAGTGCTTGGGAACACTTGTTGCAACACAACTCAGACACCATAGAATGGCGTTTTAGCGAAGGATACACAACAAATCATTCTCTTGATACTAATTTATTAGCGGAAGCTGTTGCAACAGCTCAATTGTCAAATAAAGCGGTGTTGTTTGTAGGCTTACCCGATGATTTGGAGATGGAAGGGAAAGACAGGAAACATTTGAGTTTGCCCGAAGGAGACCTCGCATTGATTCAAGCTGTTTCGGCAGTCCAAAAAAACACCATTGTTGTCTTAACCAACGGGTCGCCTGTAGTGGTTCAAGGCTGGATAAATGGGGTAGGAGCATTGGTTTGGTCGGGTCTGTTGGGACAGGCTGGAGGAGGAGCAATTGTTGAGGTATTGTTGGGCAAAATCAATCCGTCTGGTAAAACTGCTGAAAGTTGGCCGCAGTATTTGGAACAGAATCCTTCGTATCTTTCTTTTTCTGGTAAAAATCGAAAAGTCTATTACCAAGAAGGAATGTTTGTCGGTTATCGCTATTATACTTCTCAAAAAATAGTACCACAATTTCCATTTGGCTATGGTTTGAGTTATACAAGGTTTGAATACAGCAATCTGATGGTCAATCAATCTATTTTTTATGAAAACGATCAATTGTCGGTTTCTTTGTCTGTCAAAAATATTGGCTCAACAGCAGGACAAGAAATCGTGCAATTTTATGTAAAACCTTTAGATGCTGACAATCTTCGTCCAGTTACAGATTTGAGGGGGTTTGATAAAATTCATTTAGCCGAAGGCGAACAAAAGACGATTTCTATTTCATTGGATAAAGAAGCCTTTTCTGTTTATAATGAAACAACTCAACAATGGTGTTTGGTGCCAGGGAAGTATGCTGTTGTAGCAGCAAAATCTTCAATCGACGAACAATTATCTGTAGTTGTTGAGGTGAAAAGTGTGGAAGTAGATAAAACCGTATTTGACAAATATTCTACGGTGGGCGAATTATGGGTACATCCCAAAGGTCGAATGTATGCTGAAGAAATGAGTCATCTTTTTGGTATTTCACTAGAGAAAAAAGAAGGTGCAGCAGATATGTTTGAAATACTACGCTCGATGCCTATTGCGAAAAGAGTGAACTTTAGCGAAGGAGCTTATACAGATGAAATGCTTATAGCCTTTTTAGATGATATTAATGCCTAAAAAAAACGCCACCTGATTCAATCAAGTGGCGTTTCAAAATATCTTTTAGAATAAAATTTTAATAATATTATTATAGCTCAAATCTATATCCCAAAGCAAGTGTTCCGATAAAATCTAGATCAATGCCTTCAATAAGATCTATATAGTTTGGATCTGCATTTGCATTAAAATTGTATTTATTGACCAAAGCTCTACCAGCTCCTACATTAAAGTCTAGGACAATACCATTGTTTGCAACCCATTTGAAACCACCAAGTGCACCAATAGCTACTCTTGTTTGATCGTAGTCAGAAAATACATCAATGTTACTAGAACTGGTGTTTCGGGCATATTTTGCATACAAGCCTGCATAGAATCGATCTGCATCATCTTCAGGCTTAAAGTAAAACTTTCCCAATGTAGCAAAGGAGAATCCAGTAGATCGTGATACTTCTCCAAGAAAATCATTGTTGCTCCACCTATAGCCTATTTTTCCTTCTACACCTATATTTTCATTCACAATATACTCTACTGAAACGTCAGGACTTTGAAATAGAGCACCTATAGGATTAATTTTTGCTTCTACATATTGTGCTGATAAATTGGGAAAACTAAAAATAATTAGTGTTGTAATTAATAGTAATTTTTTCATTCGACTTGTTTTTTTATTAAAAATATGCAGTAAATATACAATTAATGATAAAATAGCTGTCAGAAAATAGGTTTTTAACATTTGAGGCGTTTGCCCTTCTCAAGACACATTAAAAACTCCTAAACAATCATTTTTTCAATCAATAGCTGAAATGCTTGTTCGACGTTTTCTCCTGTTTTGGCACTTGTATATATATCAGTAAAAGAATCTTCCTCGGGCTTTTCGTCTTCGAGTAAATCCGTTTTATTACCAACAATAATGGTTGGTAAATCTGGGTTTTTTTGGAAAAAGCCAGTCTGTTCAGCAATGATTCGATTTAAGGTGTTTTCACGAGTTACATCATAAACCAATAAGATACCATGTGCTCCTTTTAAGTAAGTATCAGGAATGTTTTGGTGAGTTACAATATCTGCAATATCCCAAATCAAAAGATTTAATTCATAATCTTGATGAGAAATATTCTTATGTTTTATGTTTACACCGATGGTAGAAAGATATTCGTTTATGAAAGTGCCTTCAACAAAAAAACGGGTAAGTGAAGTTTTCCCCACCGCATAAGACCCTAGTATTAATATCTTACGTCGAAAGATTTTTTTGTTCTGCACTGATTATCTCTTTTAATGCTTCCGATAAGAAGGCTGTAGTCTGGGTATCTGATTCTTTGGTGATAGATTCAAGGTATTGAGCTGCAAATATATTAAATTTATCTTGCAGATGAGATTTAAAGAGTTCATTTATAGGACCGTTTACAAACGTTGCTACAAAAAAACTATGCAGATCGTGAAGAACAATGTTGTAATTATCGTACTGAATGGTATTCAGAACATCGTTTTTTCTATTCATTGCATCTTCACTATACCCCTTTATTGCTGTAAGCAAACCTAAAAAAACATCTCTTGAATGCTCTTCTTGTTCTAGTAACGTAAAACTAGCAAGAATGAAGCCAGTATCTTTTTCTACGACAAAAACTTCTTCAATTTGTTGATAAATGGCTTGAATGATGTCTTTTTTTGCAACTTTTCTATTTCTCCCCCTTTGGGGGAGAAAAGACTTGAAAAATTTAGAAGATGCCTGTGTCTTTCTGTCCATTTGCTCCAACCACTTTTGTATCTCTGATTGGACATATTTTTTGATTAACTGTCCTAAAACTGGATATAAGGCTTCTACTATATCGTCTTGTGCCTCTTTGACTTCATTGGCAATGGCTTTAGAGATTAATCCGCTGTATTGTTTGGGAAAGCGATTTTTGAACTCTTCTATATAAAGTTCTATTTGTGGACCCACTCTTTTTATCAGCATTTCCTCGGAAACCGATTGACTGAGGGCATTCAATTCTTCTTGAAGAACGGATTGTTTTTTTCGGTCTTCTTGAAGGAGGATGTTTCTTATGATGTCAACTTCCCTTGACGATATGTTTGATGAAACGGTCTTTTTTGGCATTGCCCCACAATTGCTATCAAATCTCTTAGGACCTGTTACTTAAAGGAAAGGGATTATAGATTATTGTCTTTTAATTTTTCTCCAAGATGAATAAACATGCTTGCTAAGTCTACTTTGGCAACATTGTTTTGCTCTTCAAAACTGCCTATTTTTTCGACTACGATTTTTTGTGTCGCTTTAATTTCTGTTGACATAGCTCTTTTTGCTATTGTCAATCGTTCATCTTGAACTGTTCTTTGCTCTTTAAACTGTTTTTCAATATTCAAAGCCTGGTTGCTTAATTGAACATTCATTTCTTTGAATTTATTTTCAATATTAGCATCCATCTTTGTGATTTTATTCTCCAGCTTATCATCTGTTTTTAGCAATTGAGCTTCCAAATCATTGATTCGGTGTTCATAGTGAGCCACAATGTCTCCAAAAAGAATATTACGTAAAACTTCGAGCTGACTCACTTGGTCATCTGGGTGATAACCGAAACCATTGGTCTTTTCTACCATTAGTAAAAATGTTTTATAATTAGTTGAGTAATTGAAAAAGGAGGGAGTAAGGCGCTATGTCTTTTACGTTCTTAGTTTGGGATAGGTTACGTTCTAATAAAATAAATTTGCTGTCTCTTAATATTATTTAGGGCAAACGCATCAAAGTTTTTAACATAAAAAAACTGTCATTCCTGAATTTTTCGTAACAAAGTGGAGAAAAATATCAGGAATCTAAATAGGCTTTATTCGGATAACCGCCAAGATTCCTGATATTTGTCTTCGTTTCACTGCGAAAAATTCAGGAATGACACATTTTTTTAGTGGTTTGGGGCTGTCCAAATTTTGATGCGTTTGCCCTAAATATTATTAAGTTGATTGAATGCTAAAATAAAAAAGAGGTCTTTGACAAATTTGTCAAAGACCTCTTATATGGTAAACTCAGCATTAAAGGAGTTCTAGCATTAAATAAAATGAATCAACTTTGTCCTGCCATCAATTCAAATTATACCCTCGAAGAAAATCTTTAATATTCATTCTTTTTTTTCCTTCCATTTGAAGTTCCTCTATTGCTATCAATCCATCAGTGGTATGAAAATGTAAGAAGGATTCATCGTCTGTTTCCCATTCTCCTGAGTTTCCAGCAGCAAAGAGAGGAATTTTAGTTGTCTTAAAAATTTTAAATCTTTTATCCTTAATAATGGTAAAAGCTGCGGGATATGGACTCAATCCTCTAATGAAATTATGTACTTCATCCATCGGTTTTTGCCAATCTATTTTACAATCTTCCTTGAAAATTTTAGGTGCATTTTTCAAATTACTAGTAGTAGCTTGTGCTACCTGAGGGTATTCTCCCAATTCAATGGCTTTTACCGTTTTTAATACCAAATCGGCTCCTTGGATCATAAGCCGATCGTGTAGTTCTCCAGCAGTCATATTGGGCGCAATACTTGTTTTTTCTTGAAAAATAATCAACCCTGTATCAATTTGCTGCTCAATAAAAAAGGTGGTCGCTCCTGTTTCAGTTTCTCCATTAATCACTGCCCAATTAATGGGAGCTGCTCCTCTGTATTGCGGTAATAAACTGGCGTGTAAATTAAAGGTGCCAAGTGGAGGCATTTCAAAAACGACAGCTGGCAACATTCTAAAAGCCACTACTACTTGAAGGTCCGCTTTATAGGATTTTAATTCTTCTAAAAAGGAATTGGTCTTTAAGTTTTTTGGTTGTAAAACAGGAATGTTTTTTTCTAAGGCGTACTGTTTTACGGGAGAGGGACGAAGCTTTTTTCCTCTTCCTGCCGCTTTATCTGTCGCTGTAATAACAGCCACTACCTCACATCCACTTTCAACTAATTTTGCCAGACTTTGAACCGCAAAATCAGGTGTTCCCATAAAAATTATCCTCATGTATTTTAATTTGATATTTTTATTAAAATGCTTATTTAAAAACCAATTTCTACCGATCCAATTTTAGCTTTATTGGGAAACCAAGCATCGTAATCCGTAACTTGAATAATACCATCCAAATTGGCGTCGGTTGGAGCATAAGTACCCAAAACAGCAGGTGTTAACTTCCAAGCATCGAAGTCTGTACTTTGTATGGTGCCATCCTGATTAAAATCGCCAGCAAACAGAACAGCTTCTCCGTTGGCAAACAGTTGCTGTTGTTGAGCACCAAAAGCTTGTGAAACACTGCTGGTAAAATCATAGCTCATTATATCACTTGCCGTAATTGAGTTGGCCGACAGCACATCTAAGTGGTTTCTATGTCTAACACAAAAGTAATAATCATTTCCTTCAATTAGTTCCTTGAAAACCAAAGGATTTCCATCTTCTCCTACAATCTGACCATTACTGAGTAAAACACCTACTTGGGTCTCAACAGTTGTGGTTCCCTTTAAGTTTGTATTTGGAATACCAGAACGTGCTTCAACCAAAATCCAGTCAACAGCATTGGTCGGAAAACTGCTTGTCGAAATAGGTGTGCTAAAATTGTAAGGAGCCTGGCTATAGGTCTGAATAGCGGGTAA
>ENA-ORXT01001532-ORXT01001532.1-marine-metagenome-genome-assembly--contig:-NODE-1532-length-30735-cov-5.853513_pt1 | contig 30735 bp, 23 predicted proteins | sample MGYA00237868_ERZ511482 | MGnify/ENA metagenome assembly ERZ511482 | reverse complement strand
GACGCTTGTTACCAATGGTTGGGTCCAACGTCCGAATTTTTAGGGAGAGGGGGAGCTAAATTTTGGTTTCTGAAACGTTAGTAAAATCTAAAGTAAGTGCCATTGGGTTAACGCCTTGCCGCTCACAGTTTCGCTGCCGCGATAAAAGCCAATGTTTTGATTTAAAAGTGGCGCTGTCCAACTAGGGTATCGTTTCGGGATAGGACCCAGCGTTTTCCGAAATCAGACGTAGAGAAATTAATCTATCGCAATTATGAATATAATCCTTTTCGAAAAACATGAGGTCGACGCGCCGTTTGGTCGAGACGACCTACGCGTGATTCATATTTTGAATGTGCTTCGGCGAAAGGTTGGGGATATCACCGACGTTGGTCTCGTTGACGGGCCACGTGGAAAAGCTGTTCTGAGAAAATTAAATGAACATCAAGTTGTTTTCGATTTTTCGTGGGACATAGAACCACCCGATTTGCTGCCCATCGATTTGATCGTGGGGCTCTCCAGACCTCAGACCAGCCGAAAGATTCTGCAGGAGGTCACCAGTCTTGGCGTCCGCAGTATATATTTTGCGTCAACAGACCGCGGCGAGAATTCCTACGCTTCTTCTAAGCTTTGGACGACTGACCAATGGCAGCGGCTCGTTCGTTCAGGTGTTGAACAAGCGTTTTCGACGCGCTTTCCGATCGTCAAATTTGGAATAAGTTTAAGCGAATGTATCCAATCAATCGCCGACGCAGCCTGTAAAATTTGCTTGGACAATTACGAAGCGACAACCGGAGTTTTGGAGGCGTCGCATCAAAAGCCAGCGGTCGTTTTAGCCATTGGATCGGAGCGCGGATGGACCGATAACGAACGAGTCCTATTCCGCCAAAACGGTTTCACACTGGCGGATCTGGGCGACCGACCGCTGCGCACAGAAACCGCCGCAATCGCGGCGGTCAGCATCGTTAGTGCACAGATGCGGGCTTTGGAGATGCGAAAATAAATGCTCGGCCCGCGACCACTTCTCCATTGACACACGTTTCACAATCTTTTGGGGCGGAAGCCCCGCAATGTATAACCGACGCGCGAGCGAGTGAGTATGTAAGCGCGCCGAAAAAATTACTTGCTGGCGCTGCGGGTTTGTATTGGAGGTTTTCACGGCAACAATACTAACCGCTTTTAACACCACTTCTCTACTCGTGTTCGTCGGTGGTTTGAACTTCAACCGGCGTTTGTTGCATTGCCAAGTACTGGACCAGATTGCGTAGTTCCTGCATCGTCAGTTCTTTTTGCAGATCGTTGGGCATCCCGGATTTACCGGCCTTCATGCCCTCGATCGCTTCTTTTTCGATCCGCGTTACATTGCCATCGGAATCCATCAGCCCGATTTCATTTTCATTGTCTTCTTTGACAACTCCTGTATACATCAAACCCTCATCGGTCATGACAACAACCTGAGCGTGACCCGCCGCGATCTGTTTGCTCGGTTCGATGATCGCTTCCAGGATGTATCGCCGATCTTTCAGCTTGCCGATGCCCGAGAGATCGGGACCGACCTTGCCGCCGTCGCCGCTGATGCGATGACAACGGACGCAGGAAACTTCCGTTTTTTCGTAGAAGACTTTCTTGCCTTGTTCGGCGTTGCCACCATAGAGCGTGTCGGAATACAACTCCGTGGGGACGCCAGAGGAAGCCAGTGATTTACGGTGTTGGTCCAGCAGTGATTTCAAAGCGACGCTGCTGCGTTTTTCTGCCGCCATCACGGTGTCCAATCGCAGGGACTTCGCCAATTTGTTCTCCGTCAACAAATTCAGCGTCGACGCAAGCAAGTTGGCCGAACGGTCGTCCTCCAAATCCCCCAAGGTCGTTAGTGCCATTTGCTTTTCGGCCAAAACATCGCCTGAAAGTTCTTGGCTATCTTCCGAATTCTCAAGTGATTGGCTGATTAAATTCAGTCCCTCGGTCGCATCGGTTTTCACAATCAACTGTGCGGCGACGGCGGCCAGTTTACGCGGCAACGCGCTGTAGTCGTTTTTAAGTGACATTAAAACGTTGTTAAGTTCAGGGTCTTCGATCTGACCCAGCGAACGCAGCGCCGCAACACGCGTCGATTGCTGAGCGTCTTTGTTGGTGACGATGGTTTTCAAGGCTCCGCCGATCTGCTTCAGTTCCAAATTCGAAGCCGCCGCAATCGCAGCATCGGCAAGCTCCGTCGGACCGTCGACCAATTTAGAAAACACGCCGCTCATCGCCGTTTGTGCATCGGCAAGGTTCCGCGCAACAACGTCGATTGGTCGCCAGGCACCCAAAACATAGTCTCGATTCGATGGCGACATCCAATTGCCCAACAAATTTACTGCTTCAATGCGTCGTTGGAGTTCGCGCGAATCGTCGACCGCCCATTTGGCCAGATTCATTGCCGCGTTTGCATTGCCCGCGTGATTGTTGGCTCCGACAATGCGGCGGACCAAAGCATCAACATTCGATTCCGAACTGTCAAAACCTTCAATGGATACCGCAGCGAGAGATTCCATTTGATCGGGAATCGGAAGATCATGAATCGAACGCGCTGATTCCAAGACGACCTGAGAATCGCTGTCTGTCAACATTTCTGCAATGGTGTCGCCGAGGTTCTTTAATTTAGCTTCGGAGCCCGATGCGTCGGTGACATGGATCAGTTTTTGATAGACAGACCGTAGTGCGATCGATGCTGCCAAGCGGACGCTGCTGCTTTGATGAGTTACCAGTTCGTCAATCGCAGCGGTTGAGCCGTTTTCGATTGCGGAGGCGATTGCCATGATGCCGCCGTGGCGAACGATTGGGTCAGCGTCATCGTTTTCGATCAGCATCGAGACAACGCTGCTTAAGGTTTCACCGGAGCCAAGTTTTGCCAACGCATCGGCAGCATAATAGCGGACGCGTAAACTTTCATCGGCCAGCAATTCCGTCAGACCAGTTGCAACCGAAGCATTCATCTCCCCCGCGATCAAGGCGGCTTGGGCGCGGATTTCGGCGGCTTCATCGCTGAGTAAAACGTTTAAGGTTTCCGTCATTCCCGCCACAATATCGTCCGCGCCGCCCGCGCGGCGATTTTGCGTGAGACGGGCTAACTGCCCTAGTCCCCAGATGCCATGAATCCTAGCCAATTCATTGTCGGCGGAGGTGGCAAGTTTGACCAAAGACACCTCATCATTTCGTCGTACCAGTTCGAATTGAGCTTCTTGGCGGATACGTTGATCTTTGTGACCGGCGAATTCTATCAGCTGTTCGACCGATTTTTCAGCGAGTCCATCCTTGAGCAAGGTTTGAACTTCTTTTACGATCTCCGAATCGACATAGTCTTCATCGAAAAACTGGTAGATGCGTCCGCGGTCTTCACCGATCCATCCGCTGACCCAATCGGAAAGATACAATTTTCCATCGGGCCCGAAATCAATATCGGTGGGTAATACGCCCCAGATGGGTTGCGTTTGATCAACAACTTTAAAGAATGCTCCATCGGCTTCATTGCGAAAGGAGCGGATGCCGCTGTTGGTGGGACCGCCGCGGAAATCGCACAAAAAGAACCGATCTTCGAACTCTTCGGAAAATCCGGTGCCAGGGTAGAACTCTAAACCAGAGGGACCGTCACTGAGGTTTTCGATGGGCGGAATTGTGTACGCGGGAGTATCTTCGTTTTTGGTGTGCCAGATTTTTTCTCGATTGAATGGCCCGCGGTCGCCAAGATACTGATAGTAAAATCTCCAGCCAGTATCGCTGCCACGTGGTAGATAAACCCAACGCGCCATGTCGCCGCTGTCAGAGTTATTGTCACCAGTGAACAGGTTGCCGTAATTGTCGAACGCCAGTTCCTGCGGGTTTCGCAAACCGTAAGCGAAGACTTCGAGGTTGCTGCCGTCCATCTCGCAACGAAATACAGAACCGGAATCTGTGTTGGCTAAATTTTGATCACGCAAATAATGTCCTCGATCACCGATGCTGAAATACAGCCGACCATCGGGGCCTACGATTAGTCCGTGCATGTCGTGACCGCGAAACGCAAAATGGACGCCGTAGCCAGAATGCAAATTGGTGCGTTCATCAGCAACTCCATCGTTGTCGTTGTCCTTGAGTTTCACTAGATCGGGAATACAAGTGAAAAAGACTTCTCCGCGATAAGAAAGGACGCCCGCACCGGTGCCGCTGGCGATGGTGTTGAAATGATCGGCAAAAACCTTCGACGTGTCGGCTTTGCCATCGCCATCGGTGTCAGTCACCAAGCGAATGCGGTCGTCAAATCGTGTGAAGGTTTCATTGGCATCGGGATGATGCTTTAGCATATAGGCGATGCGATCCTCGACGGTCAGCGCCGCAAGATCGTCCTCCAACCAATAGGAGTGGTAGCGATTGTCTTCGATGCCTTTGTCTTGACGGAACGTTTCGCAGGCGAACAGTCGGCCCTGATTGTCCACATGGAAGGCAACAATGTTAGCGACCTCAGGTTCGGCAGCCCACAGATTGCACTTCAATCCATCGAACTTAAAACTAGCGATTGCGTTGCGGCCGTCCTCACTGGCGGCGGCAACCGAAGGCTCCTGCGGTGGGGGCGTTTGAAGCGCGGCGGCGATCGCCACGGAATCAGATTTCTGATCTGCGGTGTTCGCCGGAGTCGCAGGTTCGGCCGCCGTTGCGGATGTTCCATCCAATGAGCACCACAACGCCATGAAGATGAATGCCGTCAAAAATTTTCCCAAAGGAATTTGCTGGGCACTGTGCCGCGCGGGGCGTGGAGATGTTTGGAAGCGGTTGCAAGGTGAATCAAGAGTCGACACGTTTGAAATTCCGTTCTAAGAAGGGTTGGAGGGCCTTGTCCGGTGAAAAGTTAAGTATTCTTTAAACCCGATCCAAAGCTGACTCGGTCGCAAGTTCGTCGCAAAAACTGAATACTAATATAGTATGCCATTTTTTTAAATTGAAAACCAAAATAGGCTTCAATTTGCGATCCTCAACCTTTGTTCACAGATTAACGGTGCCTTAACCTGCGTCACGATGTCTTCAAATCATGATTTCTTTTCTCCCCAAGCACTATTTGGCCAGCGTTGACGGTAACTTTCGGTCGCCAAGGCGCAGCGGTCGATTGACAGCGAGTGAGTCAATCGCGGTCGAAATGGTCTTCCCTCAAACCTTAAAATAACTATCATTTCGCCTTCCACAGCATGATAATCTGCCCTGTTCAACCTCTGGATCGACGACGTGACACTCACGTAAGACTTTTGGAAAATGGGCTCTCTAACTATGAGGCTGCCGTTCGTGTTGATCGGCGGTCTTGGCAAAATTAACCTTCTTAAGACAAATCGTACAAATCGTATTTGTTGGCGGTGTCATTGATGAATTTAAAAAACGTACGCAACATTGGTATCTCGGCTCATATCGACTCAGGTAAAACGACCTTGAGCGAGCGGATCCTTTACTACACAGGCCGCATCCACAAAATCGAAGACGTGCGCGGTGGCGGTGACGGCGCGACCATGGATCACATGGAGCTGGAGAAGGAGCGCGGTATTACTATCACCAGCGCGGCGACCACCGTTCAATGGCACGATCATACAATCAACCTGATCGATACCCCCGGCCACGTTGACTTCACCGTTGAAGTCGAACGTTCGCTACGTGTTTTGGACGGAGCCGTTTTGGTTCTCTGTGCCGTCGGTGGTGTGCAAGCTCAATCGCTGACCGTTGATCGTCAGATGAAACGATATAAAGTTCCTCGTCTTGCGTTCATCAACAAAATGGATCGTACAGGTGCGGATCCCGAAGACGTTGTGCAGCAAATGCGTGACAAGCTGGGCGCCGAAGCGGTGATGGTGCAGATCGGCATCGGTGCTGGCGAAACTTTCGAAGGCGTTGTTGACCTTGTCAAAATGAAAGCCTACTACAACGATGGGGCCAAAGGCGAAACCGTCCGCGTTGAAGACATTCCTGCAGAACTGGCCGATAAAGCTGCTACAATGCGACAGGAAATGCTCGAAGCAATTTCCATGTTCAGCGACGAAATGATGGAACTGCTGCTCAGCGAAGAAGAGGTTCCTGAAAAACTGATCGACGCGACAATTCTTAAAGGCGTCCAAGGGCTTTCGTTCACACCCGTCTACATGGGCACAGCGTTCAAAAATGTTGCCGTTCAACCTTTGTTGGATGCGATTGTGAAATTCCTACCCTCACCGCTGGATCGTTCGATCAGCGCCAAGAACTGGGAGGACGCAGACGTTGAGTATCCGCTTGAGCCGACTCCAGATAAGCCGTTTGTCGGCATGGCGTTCAAGATTGTCGAAGATCCCTTCGGCCAGTTGACCTTCATGCGGATGTATCAGGGCACGATCAAAAAAGGCGAATCGTACTTCAACCAACGTACCGGTCGTAAAGAGCGTTTCAGCCGCATCGTGCGGATGCACTCCAATAAACGCGAAGAAATCGACGAAGCTTACGCCGGAGACATTGTTGCCGTGATGGGCATCGACTGTGCCTCGGGCGAAACATACGCTCAGGAACCAAAAATGTGCTCGCTGGAGAACATGTTTATTCCTGAAGCGGTTATTAAGGTCGCCGTTAATCCAACCGAACGTACCAACACCGAAAAACTGAGCAAGGCTTTGCTTCGTTTCCGCAAAGAAGATCCAACCTTCCGTGTTGAAACGGATGACGAAACTGGCGAAACGCTAATCTCGGGCATGGGCGAACTTCACCTTGAGGTTTACGCCGAACGTATTCGACGTGAGTACGGTATCGACCTCGAAGTCGGTGCGCCTCGAGTCAGCTATCGCGAACAGCCAACCGTTGAGGCAGCGTTCGATTACAAGCATAAGAAGCAGTCCGGTGGTTCTGGACAGTTTGCTCATATCAAAGGCAAACTGATGCCGTTCGACGAAGATGGCTTGGAAGAAGAAGAAAAAGAAGCCGTCAAAGATAACTTCATTTTCGAAGAATCTATCGTCAGTGGTCGTATTCCAAAGCAGTACATTCCTGCCGTTGAAAAGGGATTGCGTCAACAAGTCGTTAAAGGCGTGTTGGCCGAGTATCCTGTTGTTGGTTTGAAGTGCCATCTTGTGGACGGTTCCTACCACGATGTTGATAGTTCGGAGATGGCTTTCCAAACAGCGGCACGCGGTATGTTCCGCGAGTACATGCCGAAGACGAAACCGATTCTGCTCGAACCGGTTATGCGAGTTGAGATCGAAGTTCCTGATGCGTTCCAAGGCCCTGTTGTCGGCGATCTAACTTCGCGACGCGGAATCATGGAAAGCACCGACGTCAAAGCGGACGGTAACGTCACAATTCTCTGTGAAGTTCCTCTGTCGGAAACTTTTGGTTACGCGACTGACCTGCGTTCGATGACTCAGGGGCAGGGAACGTTCTCAATGGAAGTAAACGGATACCGTCAAGTTCCAAAAGCCGTTCAACTCGAGATCGTTGAAGCTCGTCGCAAAGAACGCGAAGAACGTAATAAGTAGTGAAATGGTTTGGCGTAGTGACAAGGTAACGAGTCCTGCCCCACGATTGAACTTGCAAGTGTAAAAACAAAACGGCCCGTGGGAATGTTATCCACGGGCCGTTTTTTGATTCGTACTTCGAATTAGACAGTCCAAAATCCGCGATCCGAATTTTAAAACGCCAATTCGTAGCTAAAGTAGATGCCTCGCAACCGTAAATTCTGGCTGTCGTTGGTCTCACCCAGTTGCTCGACATTGGCAACGTCGTCAGGGATGTTGTTGCTGGCCATGGCGAGCCCCGAGATTCCCATCCGGCGATAGCCCAGTCGAAGCCGCGAGGATTGACTTAATTGATAGATCAAACCAAGGTCCAACTCAGCCATAAAACTGACGTCGCTTTCGCTGCTACCAAAATCGTATCCGTTGATACCGGTGGTGCCATTTTGAATGCTTGGGTTGTACGCTGATCCGTCGGCAAATTCGCCAGAAATCCGGCGGTTGGCGCGAGCTCTTGTGTAGAACGCACCCAGCTTTAATCCAAATGATCCGTTGATTCGGCGGAAAATACAGAACTCAGATCGCCCGCCGGTTTGCAAACCAAACAAAGAGTTTTCGACCGATGATCTGTACGAAGCCGACCTTGGTCCAACACCTGCGTCGCTGCCCGATGTATAAGTCAATGATTCGTCGAAATCAAAGTAGCGGAAACCGACAATCGACTCGGTGTTCCCCAACATCCCGTTAAACCAACCGGTATTGGCATGGTTACGCAAGAAGTTGAACTCGAAGTTGTAGATGCTGCTTTGGCGTGTCACTGAGTGAGAGTTTCCAGCTGCAAAGATGTCCGTTAGCGTGGGATCACCCGGTGCTGTCGCGATGTCATTGAAGCCCACCAAGACAGTCGTAGGGGCATTGCCCAAGGTGGCCGTATTGTCACTGGGGGCCAATCCGAAGTATCGGAACTCCCAACCGACACCGCTGCTTGAGCGGCAGTTCAGATAGGCTTCGAAGCCACCGATTTGCCCGTGGTTGGCGTCTGAAGTTCTCAATGTGTCTCCGCGATCGGTGAAGTTGTTACTCAACAAGCGATCTTCACCATAGTTGCGACGATAGCCAATCGCAGATAGTCCGAGAACCGAGTGGACTTCATAGAGTTCGCCTTCGACAACTCCCTCATAGATACCTTCGTCGTAAACTTCGCCTTCGTAGAAAACATCGCCCGAATCGACCGTTGTGCCATCGATCGTCGCACCATCAATTGATGTCGATGGTTTGGTAATGGATACGTTGTCCCCAGACAATTTCTTAATCTCCGGTGTGCGCAAGCCCGCGTCAGAGGACAGTACTGGCCCGTCGGGGATGTCCAGTATGGAACCGCTTGGATCACCCGGAAGTGGATTTATGGGCAAGTCATTCGATTGCGCAAAATCGCTGAGGTCAATCTTCGAATTGCTGATCGGTCCAAGTTGCTGTGCCGAAGCGGAGTTCGGAGATACTGCCCAGCAGAGCAAGGCGGCAAGGCAGGTTTTTGTTAAACGTTTCATCATTGGGTCACCGTTATCAAATGAATACAGTTGTTGTGAAGCGTCTGACTGCCGGAGAAAAAACCGAACAATTGTTGCTTCGCACATGACTGTCAGAATCCTGACTTTGGGGTCAGGCGTTCTAGGGCTCAGGATGAACATCGTCATTGCATTCGGTGGGAGCCAAACAATCTGCACCAATGGTCGTTGAATGAAAAATCGGAACGGGCGTGGCTGGATTCTTTGGCACAACGCTCATCAGCGGAGTGAATCACCTGATAATGATTCGTTCGCCAACAAGTATCATTGGAGCAACCGTCAAGGTTTTCCAATGACGTTTTCGCGTTTGAATTTACGGGGAATTGTGGAATGTTTACGGTGATTCATCGAGGCGCACGTTGCGGTCAGGTGTGTCCAGCGAATCGCTAGCAACCTGATGCCGATACAGTCCGCAATGGACGTATCTTTTCGCTTAACCTAAAAGATTAACTCTTTCACGAAGCAACCTGCGACCAAAGCACAGACATCGCAGCGGAACAACAACATCCCCTTTTGCAATTCTAAATTTTAAATTCCAAATTTCTAAATGCTTCACCTTCCTCTAATTTCCTCCGACCTTTGGAAGTCGATCGACGATCCGGCAGCACGAATTGACCGTGTTTTAACCGATCGTTCCTATCGTTTGTCTATCGGCCTAGATGTTGACCAGAGTATGCAGACAATGCAGTGTGCTTTAGTGATGACCAGCGGACACGGAAAATATCTGCGCGTGAGCCACGTCGTCGGCAGCCAAATCAACCTTCCCAAAACGATTACAGAAAACTGGCAACAACTGCAGCAAACCGAATCAATGCATTTGTTGCAATACCAGCAGTTCATCGCCGATCTGGCCGATGTGCAGATTCAGGCGATCGAACAAGTCAAACGTAAAGCCGGCAAATACGTTGATCGTATTCTGTTCGCCTCGATTTCTGAACCTGGCCTTTGGCTGAAAGATTTTGACGGCAGCAAAATTTACTGTGGTCTCACCGATTCGCATCGTATTGCCGACGCTACCGGGTTGACGGTCGTGGACGACTATCCAGCCAATGATGTCATTGCCGGTGGAAGTGGCGGTCCCTTATCCGCCCTGCCCCTCTGGCTTACGCTCAGCGATCGAAACGCAAAGGTCGCTGATGAGCATCGCGTCGTACTGCTGCTCAGTGAAATGTGCGAAGGCTATTTGTTGCCGGCATCCGATGGGCTGGATGCGGAACTGCCGAAGGTGCGTACGGTGGAAGCACCAGGCAAGCAATTTCTACGCGGATTAATTGAAATGCTAACCGACGAAACCAGCCCCGATCTAGATCAAGAATCCCTCAAGCAGATTTCAGAAACTGGAAAAATTTCTTCGGCGCTGAAGCTGCGGTGGAGGGAGTATCAGGGGGATGAGTCGCAGCAGATAATAGCAGCCGTCGCCACCGCGGACTTGGAGAAGCTATCGCTTGCTGACGTTTTGAAAACGGCAATGGATTTCATCGGCCAGTTGTGCCTAGATCAGATTCACAAGGGTGGACGCGGATTGGTTTACCACGGGCCCCAGCCGGCTTCTAGTAATGTCTGTCAAATTTATGTGCTTGGAGACACGGACGTTGCAGATCCTCTGATTCAGTACATGTGTCAATCTTATCCGGCGGAAAAGATCTTCACGCAAACTCCTGAAGCGGTTGATGGTGAAAACGTTCGAGGTCTGATTGCGGCGTTACTTGGGATCCTGCATGTCGACCAAATGCAGGCCAACATTCCGTCCATCACGGGTGCGGCGCAACAACGAATCCTTGGTAAGTTGACGCCTGGAAGCCCATCCAACTGGCGACAATTAGTACGTGACATGTCAGATTTCCGCCCGCCGGCGATGAAGCTAAGAGACGCGATTTAGTTTTGTGGTAGGATGATAGTCGCACGCCGTTTTGACCTGTAATTGCATCCGTGAGCGGCAAGGCGCTAGCCGCCGGTTCTGTTCACTGCGAACCGGCGGCTAGCGCCTTGCCGCTCACGGGATAATCATTTCCTTCAGAGAGCCTTCCTTCGTGACCGACGATTCCGCTGACCTGCAAGACCGACGCGACGAAATTGCAGACGCTTATTTCGATTCGCTGCCTTTTGATCCCTATCCCGTGCAAGAAGAGGCTTTGCTGGCCTACTTTACCGAGGAGCAAGGCGTGCTGGTCTGTGCGCCCACGGGAACCGGGAAGACCCTGATCGCCGAAGCGGCATTGTTCGAGGCGCTGAAGTTGGGCAAGAAGGCCTATTACACGACACCGTTGATCGCGCTCACCGACCAGAAGTTTCGCGAGATCCAAGAGACCGTCGTGCGGTGGGGCTATTCGCCTGATGATGTTGGGTTAGTGACGGGCAACAAAAAGGTAAACCCGAAAGCAAAGATCTTGGTTGTCGTCGCCGAGATTTTGCTCAACCGATTGCTCGACGACGAATCAAATGCGTTTGATGACGTTTGGGCTGTTGTGATGGACGAATTCCACAGCTTCAACTTGCCCGAACGCGGCATTGTGTGGGAGTTTGGTCTGGCGCTGTTGCCGGCCCACGTTAAAACGATGCTCCTGTCGGCCACGGTTGGTAACTCGATGGATTTTCTGCGTTGGCTCAATCACGTTCACAAACGCAGTCTTAAACTGGTCGAAGGCACCGTGCGGAAGGTGCCTTTAGAGTTCAATTGGGTCGACGACGATCTGCTGCCCGACCACATGGAAAAAATGGTCACCAGCGACGATGCGACACGCCGCACCCCTGCCCTGCTGTTCTGCTTCAACCGCGAAATGTGTTGGACGATGGCTGAAATGCTCAAGGGGAAAAAGTGCGTCGCCAAAGAACAGCAGAAAATGCTCAGCGATCGGATTGAAGAGTATGACTGGTCTCAAGGTGCCGGACCAAAAATGAAGCAATTGTTGATTCGCGGCGTCGGTGTTCATCATGCCGGCGTGTTGCCCAAGTACCGCCGGATCGTGGAGACGCTGTTTCAAGAGAAACTGCTCAGTATCTGTGTTTGTACCGAAACGTTGGCCGCCGGCATCAATCTGCCGGCCCGCAGTGTCGTGCTGCCAAAGATTTTGAAGGGACCGCCGGGCAAAGAGAAACTGATGGCCGCAGCGGGTGCTCATCAGATTTTCGGACGTGCAGGGCGCCCTCAGTTCGATGATGTTGGCTACGTCTACGTGCTGCCGCATGAAGACGACGTCAAAATCGCGCGATGGAAAGAAAAGTACGACTCGATTCCCGAAGACACCAAAGATCCGGGCCTAAGAAAAGCGAAGAAGGCGCTGAAGAAAAAACGGCCAAAACGGCGTGAAGATCAACAATACTGGAGCCAAGCCCAATTCGAACAACTGGTCGCCGCGCCGTCGGCGGATTTGGAAAGTCGCGGTCCCCTGCCCTGGCGGTTGCTGGTTTACATGCTCAATATTTCCGATGACGTGCAGAAAATACGGACGTTGGTCAATAAACGCTTGTTAGATGCCAAGAAGAAGGAGGCGGCTCAGAAAAGTCTCAACCGGCAATTGATTACACTGTGGCGAGGCGGTTACGTGACGCTTGAGCCACGGCCACCTGCGTCGATGCTGGGTTCTGATCAACCAGATGAAGAAGATGCGGCCGCCGAAGAATCTGAATCACCCGATATCCAAACCGATGATGAACCTGAAGCTGGCGCCGCGTCGCTTGCCATGATGCTGGACTTGGGGCAAAGGAAATCTGACCTGCCAGAACCATCTGATGTCAATCAATCCAAAACTGAATCGAAGAAGAAAAAATCTTCGCCAGTGGTCGATGATGAGCCCGACTATCTCGCGTTAACGGCGACGCCAACAGAGAAGATGCAAGACCTGTTGCTGCTGCGTGGTGTGCATCCGCTGTACGCTGTCTTCTTGACCAAACATTTAGGCATCGCCGATCGCAATGAACGCGTGATGGCATTAGAAAGTTTGTTAGAGCTGTCGCGCTCGTTAGGCAAATCAATTCGCATTCCCAAACCGGACGAACTTCCGCCAGGCCCGTTGGCGACGGAGCGTCTGGATCCTCAGTTGTTGAAACTCGGTTTAGCGACGGCGGATGAGTTTGGCTACAAAGATCCTGACGAGGACGAAGAAAAGCAGCGCGGCTACTACGACGAATACGTGCCGGTTTTAACGCTGCCTCATAAATTGCAGCGGTTGTTTCAATACGATTTTCCGGCCGTTGATGACTTGCGTATCACGCCCGTTTGGGTGGCAGGGGAAGTCCTGCAGTACGGTACCGATTTTAATAAGTACATCACCGCCAACAAACTGCAAAAGCAAGAAGGCATCCTGCTTCGGCACCTGTTGCGACTGGTATTGTTGTTGGACGAGATGGTTGAACTCTGTCCACCAGATGTGGAATACGAAACATGGAAAGAAGATCTCAACGACATCGCTAATCAATTAGAAGAAACGTGTCGCGCCGTCGAACCCGAAGGCACCGATCAATGGCTGGCCGAAGGCCGAGCTGAAAAATAAGCCGCTTGTGAGTTATTCGACCGTTTCGCCATCGGGCAATTTGTTAATAGGTTTTAGCCGAATGTCGCGGTAGAAGATCTCAGCACCTTCTGATTGAATTTGACTTTTCCCTGCTGTGAGCGGCACCCATTTTTTTGACTCGCCTTTGACGCGTGACATTTCCACCGCTTCATACAAACGATTGACAACATGTACGTTTACAGCGAAGACTGATTTGTCGCCCAGCGTGAAGACGTCAACGCGGTTCCAACCTTCAACTTCATGGTTGGTCCAACGATTTCTTGCTGCGTTGACTCAGGCAAAGCAATCGCTTCTTGTGCCTGTGCAGAGGTGGTAAACGAAGCAATGGAAATTCCAAAGTATACAAGTGCAGCGATTGACTGAAGTGGTCGAGGCATCCTTTTTCCCTATCAAAGTAAGTGCTGAATAAGTGATGCGACTATAGCAGAAAGAGGTTAGGATGCTGAAGAAGGACGTGCGGGGCGTTTGGGCGGATCGTAGGTGCAGCAGTCCTTTGGGCAGACATCATGATTGGGCGGCATCAAACCGATGGCCTTCTTCTCTGTACCCTCGGTGCGTTCAAGAATCAGCTCGCGTACCATCGCGATGAAGTCCGGATGGATGCCGACGGTCTTGGCCCGTTGCATATTGAGCCCAATTTCCTCGCACTTTTCTTTTGCTTCGGTGTCTAGGTCGAACAACACTTCCATGTGATCGGAGACGAATCCGATCGGCATGATGACAACGTCCTCGACGTCGGTGGTCTCCTTGATCGTTTCCAAGTGGTCACAGATGTCCGGCTCCAGCCAAGGCTGTGTCGGTGGACCTGAGCGACTTTGGTAGACGAGATCCCACGTGTTGTCGCCAATTTTTTCCATCACCAATCGGCACGCTTCGTTCAGCTGCGTCGCGTACTTGCAGTTGTCCGCCATCGACATCGGGATGCTGTGAGCAGTGAAGATGAATCGAGTTTTCGATCGCCGATCTTCGGGGATCTGATGGAAAGCGTCGTTGATGCGGTCCACCGTGGCGGCCGTGTACAGCGGATGATTGAAGAACATCCGTAGCTTATGAACCTCAGGAGATCCGGGACCTAATTGATCCTGAGCCACCATGATGTTTTCGCGGTACTGGCGGCAACCCGAGTAGCAACTGTAGGCCGAAGTAAAGAACGCCAACGCGCATTGGACGCCGTCCTTTTTCATTTCTTCGAGCGCATCAGGGATCATCGGATGCCAGTTCCGGTTTCCCCAATACACGGGCAGATCAATGTCGTGATCCGCCAGTTCTTTTTTGATCGCCGCGATCAGTTCTCGATTCTGCTCATTGATCGGACTGACGCCACCGAAATGTTTGTAGTGCTCGGACACTTCCAGCATCCGTTGCCGCGGCACATTTTTGCCACGCAATACATTCTCAAGGAAGGGCATTACATCGTCTTGCCCTTCGGGGCCGCCGAAAGAAATTACAACTAATGCGTCGAATTTTTTCTCGTTCATTTTTGGTTGAGGTGTTTTTATATTGGATGATTGGTAAGGGTGTTTTGCGAAACCGGAGGGCTTCCGCCCTACCGCTAGGATTTTTAGCGGTAGGGGCGCAAGCGCTCCGGTTACGTTTTACTTGTTAGCGCGTCTACAACATTTGCCGGCGTCAAGATTGCATAGGGCGGTTTACCATTTGGAAATCGACAGCAAGCGACTCGGAATTGGCCGCTGGCAATCGGTTTTCCTAAAAGCATCGTGACGTCAAAATGGTACACGATCTGTTTCCCGTCAATTTCCAACAGGCTTAACTCGACCAATAAATCTTCATCAAAACCGGCAAAATTAAACAGTTCGATCGAAGCCGACAGTCGTGGAAACCCCAAGATACCTTTTTCGTCGCTCAGCACCACCGAAAGGCCTCGGCTGCGGAGAAACGCGTATTCTGTCTCCTCCATCATCCGAATCAGCGCCCCGATATGGACCGCACCTGAAAAATCAGTGTCAACCATACCAACGGTGCGCTGGGTTTGGAAACAGCTGATGGGAGAAAGCGTTGACATGCTAGGTGTAGGTTCGACAGGGAATTAGAAGCGTGTATTATTATCGTTTGGACGGCGCTGGATAGACCTGCGACGCAACGGCTACTACGTCACGCACGAAACTTTAATCTATGGATCACTGGCATAATAAGGCCGCTTGGGACCGATTGGCTCAAACGCAAGATCGGCTGGCGAGACCGGCGCGAGATGTAGATTTTGTGAATCCGCTCAAATCAGTCGATGGGCCGGGGTGGCTTGGTGCCTCGATCGCCGGAAAGCGTACTTTGTGCTTGGCTGCCGGTGGAGGCAGACAGGGCCCGATATACGCTGCTGCAGGAGCGATCGTGACCGTCGTCGATGTTAGCCCCGCGATGTTGGAGCTGGACCGGAAAGTCGCGGCAGAGAGAAAATTAAAACTGAAGACGGTGGCGGCTTCAATGGACGATTTGTCGATGCTGGGCGACGCTTCGTTTGATATTGTTATCCATCCTGTCAGTACATGCTACGTCCCCGACATCGGATTGGTCTACCGAGAAGTCGCCCGGGTGTTGGTGGGCGGCGGAGTCTATATCAGCCAACACAAACAGCCCGTCAGTCTTCAATCCGACCCTCAATCGAAATCGGGCGAGTACAGAATCCGGCATGCTTATTATGGGAAGACGCCGCTGCCTCAATCGCCTGCTGCCAATTTAGTACGTGAACAGGGCACACTGGAGTACGTCCACCGTTGGGAGGAGATTTTGGGTGGCATGTGTCGTGCGTCGATGGTGATTGAAGACGTCACCGAACCACTGCACGTCAAACCGGACAGCCCAATTGATTCATTTGCTCACCGCTGCCAATTTATTGCGCCCTACATTCGAATCAAAGCGCGACGTATTGCCGACGATCGGCCTGCTGGCCAAATTATGATATAGTTTTAGTTCAACCTTACCTCTCTGTTTTGATTGAAGAAAGTCATGGCTCAGTTTTCTCAAGCGACGCTGGACATGTTGCGTTGCCCCGTTACCAAATCGGCGTTGACCGTCGGGGCGGCTGAACAAGTGACCGCGCTCAACGCTCAAATCGCCGAAGGAAGCGTTGTCAATCAATTGGGGCAGAGCGTGACCGAATCGGTCGAAGGTGTTTTGGTCAGCGCCGATGGGAAAATTGGTTGTGCTGTCCGGGCGGGCATCATTCAAATGATCGCCGACGAAGCGATTGCGATGCCACGAAGCGAGTGAAAACATTGTAGCCTTTCGCATTGTAGCCTTTCGCTCGGAGGCTGCGATTCTATGGCGAAGATTTGCAGAATCTATCCGCCGCCAACGGAAAAGCGTCCGGTTTCAAGCGCGTAAGACCGGACGCTTTTCCGTTGGCGGCTGATGACGGTTGAATAAATTCACAGTCTCTCCGCGAAAGTGCGTTCGCGCGCGATAGCGCTTGGGTGCTTTTCCGCGGGGCGAAAGGCTACAATAAAACGAATAACCAAGGAGCCCTTCAAGATGCCGGAAAAAACCATCTTCAAAAAAATTATCGACGGTGAAATCAAAGCTGACGTTGTCTATGAAGACGATCTGTGTTTAGCGTTCCGTGATGTCTCGCCACAAGCACCGGTGCACGTGTTGCTGATCCCCAAGAAGGAAGTCGTGAATGTGGCGGGGTTAGACGAAACGGACGCGGAACTGGCGGGGCATCTGCTGCTGACGGTGAATAAGGTCGCTCAGAAGCTCGGCGTCACCAACGGCTACCGAGTCGTCGCCAATTGCGGAACTGACGGTGGCCAGTCGGTCGACCATCTGCACTTACACATTCTGGCCGGTCGGCCGCTGGCGTGGCCTCCGGGATAGTACAGCTGCGTCGCGGATGGCTTACCCGAGTTATCAACATAGAAGGTGATTTGCGATCCTTCGGGAGATCTTTGATTCATCCTTAACGTTTTCGATTTTTGACCGGTGTGTCGCATTGTCTATTGGAAGCGCGGTAAGTAGCTGGGACGGCGACATTACTTTGGCTGCTGCTGTGAAAGGCAATGAAACGAACCGAGACCCACGGTTAGGTTCTTTGACGGCAGCGGGACAATTTCACGATCTGGAAAACAGGATGACAAAATTGCTACCGCGTTGGCGTCAGATTCAGGTTGATCAAATTGAGGCACGATCACGCCGCCGTTGACGATCAGGAAATTGCAGTAACTGGCGGGGACGGTCAGGTCACAGTAGTAAATCGGATCGGGGATCGGCAGCGGGACGAAACGGCAACTGGGATCAATCGTTGCCATCGCCGCTTTGAGCGCGTCGATGTTTCGCGCGATCGCCGGACGCCTTGGATCGTTGTCACTAACGGTCCAAGCGTGAACGAAGGTCGTATCGTCAACGAACCGCGCCAATTGGTCGATGTGCCCGTCAGTGTCGTCGCCCTCGATGGCATCGCCGGGTAGCCAGACGATGTTTTGAGCACCTAAATGCTTTCGCAACAGTACTTCGACGTGTTGCTGCGAACAGTCACCGTTGCGATTCTTTGCCAAGGCACACGAACGTGTCGTAATCAAGGTACCATGATCGTTGATCTCCAAAGCACCACCTTCCAGACAGAAATCGACTTTCACGTTTTCAATATCTAAAATTTCAGCGACCGCTTGGGCGACGTTTTGATCTAAATCAAATGGTGGATACTTGCCACCCCAAGCGTTGTAAAACCAGTCGATGGATTTAAGCTTGCCGCTTGGTGACTTCACGAAAGTCGGCGCATAATCGCGCGCCCAAGCGTCATTGGTTGGTATTGGGACCAATCGAACGTTTGGTGGATCGAACTTTAACTGATTGGCATCTAGGTTCCCGATCATCAGGTTCACTGGCTCGAATCGAGCGACCGCTTCGACTAGTTGACGGAATTCGGCTTGGGCCAGCTCAAGATTTTGCGACCAAGTATCGGCATTGTAGGGCCAACTCAGCCACGTCGCAGCATGCGGTTGCCACTCGGCCGGCATTGAATGGGCTTCGTCGTTCATGAATCAATGAACCGTTGGGTCAAGTCGCCATAAGCGTCGATTCTCCTGTCGCGTAGAAATGGCCAATGGGTACGGGCTGTCTCGATCAAACTCAAATCGCAGTCCGCCATAATAGTTTCGGCCGAATCATCAACGCCGACGGCCAATAATTCTCCGTAGGGATCGGCTACAAACGATGAACCCCAAAACTCGATGTTGTCTTCGACACCGACTCGGTTGGTTGCGATCACAAAAATTCCGTTAGCGATCGCATGAGACCGCATCATCGTTTGCCACGCGTTACGTTGGGCCTGTCCAAATTGAGCCTTCTCGGGTGCTTGCCAACCGATCGCGGTCGGGTACACGAGAAAGTCGGCTCCGGTCAGCGCCGTCAACCGCGCGGCTTCGGGAAACCACTGGTCCCAGCAGATACAGACGCCCACTTTTCCGACCGATGTGGAGAAGCTTTGGAATCCCAGATCTCCGGGCGTAAAATAAAACTTCTCGTAGAAAAATGGATCGTCAGGGATGTGCATCTTGCGATAAGTCCCGACCACCGCTCCGTCTGCTTCGATCACGACGGCAGAATTATGAAACAGCCCCGCTGAACGGCGCTCGAAAATGCCGGCGACGACAACCACACCAGCCGATTTGGCGGCGGCGCATACCTTAGTGATCGTGGAACCGTCGAGTGCTTCAGCGATTTTAAACTTATCGTGGTCTTCGGATTGGCAGAAGTAGAGGCTGTTGAACAATTCTTGTAAGCAGACTAATTTGGCACCGGCATCAGCCGCCGCGCTGATCGCTGCACAAGCGCGCTGGATATTTTCGTCGACGTTGGGGCCACAGGGCATTTGGATCGCGGCGACTTTAATGTTGGCTGTCATTTTAGAATATGCGGGACGGAAATCGAATGTCACAAGTCAGTTCTTATTGTAGCGTCATTGAAAATGTTTAAACGACCCGCGCGTGGATTATTTGTTGCTGGAACAAACACCGATGCAGGCAAAACCTACGTAAGCGCCCTCATTGCGAAACAACTTCACAGCTCCGGGTATCGCGTCGGCGTTTACAAACCAGTTGCCAGTGGGTGCATTTGGGAGGATTCCGAATTGGTGTCCGAAGACGCTGCCCAATTGTGGCACGCGGCTGGCAAACCATTGAATTTGGATGACGTGTGCCCGCAGCGCTTTCAAGCGCCCATCACACCGCATTTGTCTGCGATCACCGAAGGTAAAACGTTGGACCGTGAACGAGTTCGCACGGGGCTTTCGGTTTGGGTGGATCAGTGCGACATCGTGATTGTTGAAGGGGCCGGCGGATTGATGTCGCCCCTGAACGAAAACGAGTACTTTGGGGACCTTGCATTGGAGATGGGGTATCCGGTGATCGTAGTGACGCCCAACAGCATTGGGGCGATTAACCAAACGATGCAGACACTGGTTGCGGCGGAGAACTTTGGTGACGGATTGATTGTTGCTGGGATTGTGCTCAATGATGTTCAGGACCTATCGCCCCCCCACGACCCCAGTGTTTTATCAAACCGGCAACAGATTGCCGAACGCGCCTCTGTTCCGGTGTTGAGCCACGTTGCGCACGGCGCGGAAAAGTTTGAAGAACAGATTGACTGGTTTGCGATGGCCCAACCTCTCGGTAGATGAAAAACCGTACGGCTTGCGCCGTGACGCTACGAAACCGTAGGGCTTGCGCCCTTAGGCTAAGTTCTAATAGTCCTTGCGCCAGAAGTAGATGCATGACAATCCGATCATCACGGCCATGAACGCCAGTCCGCTGGTCAGTGGCGCCCACGGGCTTCGATATCTCGGTTTAAGTCTCAGATCAATTTCGTCACTAGAGGTAGCATCATCGTCTCCGTCGGCCAGCCAAGCGACGACCTTGTAAAACTCGCCCGGTTTGGGCCAAATCGAGTACAAGGGCTGAATACCCCAATAGTACATTTGTTCGACCCTTCCGTCTTCGGGTCGAATTTCCTTGAGGGGCTCAAAATTTTTCAGCGCGTAACGTGTGACGCGATTGCCTCGATCGGCGACTAAAATCTCGTCAGCTCCCGAAACGCAAACGGCTGAGATATTCCCCTGTCCAGAGAACGGAGCAACTGACATTGTTTCAGGATTCTGCGTGTCCAACATCCGGACTTTCCCATGACGATACAGGACGAAAAACCAGCGGCCGTCTTGGGAAGCGGCGACGTCTTCGATCGCGTTATTAATGTCGGGACGATAGCCGAACAACTCCTTCAGCGTGCTGCTAAGTAGCGTGATGATTTGGCCGTTGCCCAACGCCAGCATAAGCGTGTCGCCTTCGAACGCCAATTGACAGCTCATCGAATCGGGAGCGTCAGTTTCGACCTCGATGGATCGATCAAACTGATAACCTTCGTCGCTCGGGCGATAAATGGAAACGACCCGATTTCCGTAAATTACGATTTCGCTGGTCTTGTGATTGATCGCGCAAACGCCTCGGCTGATGACGGGCGTAGGTTTGTCGGGCCCGCGTGGATAGAAGAGCTTATTTGATTTTCGATCTTTGAGCGGATGGCTATCTCCGTCGCCCTCTTTTTTCTCTCCGAAACGAAAGAACTTTCCTTCGCCGGTGACCGCGATCAAATCTTCTGCTCCCTGTAGGAAATCAATCGTACCGCGCGGAAAGTTTCCTTTGCTCTGCATCGCTCCACCCCCGGGCGACGAAACCAACAGTTCCTGTTGGCCGAAGGAAAGCATGTTGGACATCGACGTTCGTCCGGCCACCAATCGCTGGTCGTCTGGATTGACTAAGGGGCCAAACGGTAAGGGGAACTCACCGAGATCACCCATCCACGACGCTGTGGTGAACGATCGTTGACCGTCTTTCTGTTCGTTTTTCGGATATGGAGACACCCATTTTTCCATGCGTGGCTGCCAGTAGGTCAATTGAGACATGCGATCTAATGCAACCATCGTTTTTTCAGATTCAGACAGTTTTACGATACGTGCGTTCTGAAGCTTTGTGTCCAGAAATCCGTACGTCGTTCCCACCAAAAAACAGGCACTCCAAAACAGCAACGTCACCATGATCGCAAGAATCGTGCTGCGAAATACCAATCCGACGAATGCCGACACGGAGAAATAAATTCCAAACACGATGATGTAGAGCACAATGCTTAACAGGATCGCGTTCTCCCAGACGCCCAACGCCAGCCCCAACCACAGCCAAATGCCGGCGAACAGATAAGTCGCGCAGATCGAAATGAAAACGCAGCCCCCGATGAACTTTGCGACGAAAAGTCCCCAACGCGAAATTGGTTTGCTCAGTAATAGATTCAGCGATCCGGCTTCGAACGTTTCGGGAATGATACTGGCCGTGACGACGATCGCGATCGCCAGCCCAATTGAGAGAACAAATTTGTCCAAGATGCCGGGGATATAAGCCGCGATGCCGGAAGCGAACTGGCCTCTGCTGGCCGCTAAGGCGTCTAGGAATCCTAACCGCCATGTACCGTAATAGGCGGCCATCGTTGTTGAGTCGCCCGCATCAATAAAGGGTGAAAAAATTTTTGCGACGATCAGACGATTAAGCCGCCGTTGAGTTTCGATGCTGGCCCCGTCTTGTCGCGCAGCCTCTATCTCTTTCTCTAGGCCGAGGCTGCTTAAATCGGCTTTTGCGAAAGAGCCAGGTTCTGCGATGACGTTGTTCAGCTCGCCAATTAGCTCACGAAACAAATCCAAGTTTCGCTTATTGGGATTGTTACGTTTGTCGCCCGGCTGATCAAAGGTGGACTCGACCTCCGCACGTAGCCCCTGGGGAAGCGTCTTCCAGATTGTGCCAATCAAGGGTTCATCGGAGGAATCTTTTTGATCGAACAGCCGCTGGCCGATCGAGCCAAACTCCTGGATATAGTCTGACTGAATTAGTTTCCAGTCCAACGACTCGCGATAGTGCATCGGTGCGAGCGCCAACAGTAGCACCGTGATCAAACCGAGCAACACATAAAGTACCTTCGACGCCCAAGCGGCGCGAAAGGAGTCTTTGATAATGGCGAAATAGGGCCGCATGGACTACTCTTGGATCAATTGTAAGAAGACGTCTTCAAGGTTCAGTTTCTGAGGTACCAAACGCAGAATGCTGATGTTGCCCGCCCGCAAACGGTCGACAAAGCTGTCCACCTGCTGTTGATTGGTGAATTTAAATTGGGCCGATAGGCGATTCTCGGCTGCCGGACGAGTCAAATTAAATACGATACCTTGTGTGATGATGGACAGATTACTTAAATCGCCGGCCAATTCGATCTGAGCAACGATGGAATCGCCGGACTCAGCAACGGCATCGCCAATGTTTGATACGTCGCCGCAGAATCGGAGTACGCCACGATCGAGGATCGCAACCGAATCGCAGATCATTTCAACCTCTTGTAATAAGTGGCTGTTAAGGAAAATCGTAACGCCCGATTCTCTGAGCCGCGCGATGATGGCACGCATCTCAGCGCGAGCACGTGGATCGAGGCCATCGGTGGGCTCATCGAGCATCAGCAGATTGGGATCGTGCAGAAGCGCTTGAGCCAAACCCAACCGCTGCAGCATGCCTTTGGAGAAGTTCTTGACCGACTCTTTTTCCCGGCCTTTGAGGCCGACCAGTGTCAGAAGTTCGTCTTGCTTGGATTTGATTTTCTCCGACGGAACGTTGCTGAGATTGCCGTACAATTCTAATGCGGTGAGCGCCGTTAAATGGGAACCGATGCGGAGGTGTTCGGGTAAATAGCCGACTTGGCTCCGGCCGGCGATGCTGCCGGCGGGGCAACCCATCAGTTTTGCTGAACCCGAAGATTTGGTGATGATGCCTAACAGGATTTTAACAAAAGTCGTTTTGCCGGCTCCGTTGGGGCCAAGCAAACCAAAGACTTCACCGCGTCGGACCTCGAAGGAAACACCTTTGAGTGCTTCAAATTTTTCGCCGAATATTAGACCTGAAGAGTAGGTCTTTTTGAGATTGGTTGCCTCGATCGCCGGACCATCTGCGGCAGAGCCGGCGGGTGATTGAGGAGCAATTTCGGTCGTGGACATGGATTTAAGAGAGGCTGAGCAAATTCAGCGTCACGGGGGTGACGGGGTTGGGTACGAAAACACAGGTCATCATAACACGCGGGTTCATATTCTCCGACCGGGGACCGGACGCTATCGCGCTGCGGCTGATGGTTGCGGGGCTCGATACCGGGAAACTACTTCTTGGCTGTTACGAAAGTTTTAAGAAACTATAGAATGCGGTTGAAAAATCTTATTCCAATATCCATCTTTAATCTCAACCGAGCTTCCTTTGTCTGAAGAGCGTGAAATTTACTCGATCGTTTTCGAAACGTCTCCCTATGGTAATGTAGATGCAATTGTTGAGCACGACTCTCGGGCGGTCTACTTTTACCTCAACGAAAACCCGGCCTCGCGCGAACGGTCGGGGAGGTTCGGAATGCGGGCTTGCTGGGTGAGGAACCTAAAGATGGGGCCTCACGTATTCAACGTTGACGAAATGACAGCCGGCATCGCCACGATGTTGCCTCGTCATGATTGCATTGCCCCCGAACTTCATCGGGTACCAACAGGCGAAACATTGAAGATCGTTTGGTTTGAGGAAGGCACTGGAGCAGCGCTTGTTGAAATATCCGCTAGAGATCAAAGTGAAGAAATCATCGCGCTCATTCCGCCTTGGAGCGGCGCTGACGGGTTTCATGGCTACGCATCTAACTGCGCCAATCCAACGGATGTTTGTTGGCCAATGCCAGACAATCCTCTTCTGTTCAAACGTGTGGAAAACGCCCAGCAGTTCTGGGAATCTTGGCAGACGTCGTCAGCCACGCCGTGGGAAGAACAACTGTCCCTGATTATCGAAAATCATGACCAGCGGTTTGACGCGACACCGGCGCAGCGCATCGAAACAGAAGTTCCCGGTCAACATTTTCCGCTGGCAAAAATGCTTCAGTACTGCACGCCGCGATATGACGTGCTGGTGACAGCGGGGCTTTCAGTCTTTCCGCAACCTGCGGTGGAGATGTTTGTCGAGAATCCATCCGAGCTTCGTCGCATCGAGATCGCCGTCGCTATCCAACGTGATGACAAATCAACAGATAGGCCCGTTGCAGTGCCCGAACCTTTGCCTGCGGAGATTGTCAATCAGCTCTCTGGCCTAGCGTTGTACCCGTGGCAAAATTTTACTTGGCTTGGTCCTGGTCATAGTTGTAACTTTACGACAACTGACGGTGATATCGGAATACTGCTCAGCGATTCGCAAGGCAGTGAGATGATAGAACTTGAGCCATCGAAACTGGCAAATTTTCGTGGTGATGAAGTGAACCTTTTATGGTTAAGGCCCATTGCAAAATCGGACTACGACAAATTGGTGGACGGTTCGGCGACCTTGGACGAAATCATCACGTAGGAGAGAAGAATTGGTGGCCAAGGTAAATTGCGGGTGAACCCCCTTACACAATTCTGCATAGCCAACGTTTAGTACTGTTTTTTTCCTGCTTTTTTCCAATAAATTCGGTTCGCCGGCGAAAACTCAGTCATATTAAATGTAGTAAGCGCGGCACAACTTCCACGCCAAACTTCCAATGAACCTAATTTCTGCCTCAAGCGTCACGTTTTCGTGCGCAATTTTATTAGGCGCCTTCTTCCATCAATCCACTGCGCTAGCGCAGAATAGACGATCAATAGGACGTTTTACGCGTGATGGTGTTATTGCCGCGATCACACCTGGAAACATCACGGTCACTCACGACGATGGGCAGCAGATTGATTATTCCACTCACACCTTGACCGATGAAGAATGTGATAGTGTCGTCGTGAAAGGTCGGTTGCCGTTATCGTTTATCGACCCTGGGGTAGTGCTGTCCGCATCTGTCAAAATGTCGCCCTCGGGCAAAGCCCAAGAGTCAGTCAGCGAATTGACTTTCGTCAACGATCAAGCGAGGAACTGGAGGTAGAACGCACCAATACGCAGGGCATCTATAAGGTCGTTGGGAAAGTGATCCGCATCACCAGTCGAGGCGTGCTTTTGAAAGTTGCCAAATCGCCGATGGCCAAACAGGGACGCGTCGAACTCAAGACGACAGATGCTACGAAGCTGGTCTTTGCTATGCAAACGCTCGACCGGGTTAACGCCGAAGACATCGTCGAAACTATGATGGGAGTGACCTACGAAGGCGACGTCAACGTAATCAACGAAATCACAATCGAGCTTTCGCCGCATCGCACACGAAAGGTGGAGGGGCTATCCAAGACCGATCTTTTGTTACAAAAGTACGGTTACCTTTCCGATGACAACACGTCAGAACCCAGAGACGTAAAACTGAAGAACTACAATCTTCGGACCGACATTTCACCCCTGCAAGCCAAGGTCCTTGGGATGAAGTTGGATAACATGCACGAAGTAGTTTATCGCTATTTTAAGAAACGCCCTGACGATCGTATCGAATGTAAAATCGTGGCCGATGAAACAAACTGGGTGAACGAAACATCTTTGATGTCGTCTGATTGCGTCGATTCCGGTGACGACCACGATGAAGTGTTGCGTGCCGCATATGAAGCGTTCTGCAAGGCGACCTTCGGTTCCAACGGTCCCAAGTGGTACTGTGACGGAATGTCTCTCATGGCCAACTATTGGGAGCGGAACGATAAAAAAGTCTCCGTCTCGCCGGAAATTGTCGCGTACCTGAAATCCAATCCACCTATGTCACTAAACTCAGTGATCTCAGACTCAGGTTCAAGTTTTCACTCCAGCGTTGGTTCTGACCATTCGTGGAAAGAAAACGCTGGCAGTTGGGCATTGTGTTACATGATGATTCATAACGCGAACTATTCAAAAGACTTTCGTTCGTTGGGCATCAGTATGATGTCAGGGGATCCTGAAACGTTCGAGCTTCGTTTCGAAACAAAAATGAGAGAGATTGATTTTGAGTTTCGGCAGTTCCTTAAGAATTTCGATGTCGGGTATCGCGAAGATCTCTGCGAATGGGAATGGAAAGTCAAACCGAATAAACTCTTTGGTGTCGACATGGTCAGCACTGAGGTTGATGCTCGGGCCGGATGGCAGGCCACCAAAGTCGAACTTGTCGCAGGGCAGACCTATGAATATGTCGCCCAGGGGCAGTGGCAAACGGATCCTGAATTCGAAGCCTCAACCGCCAGCGGGCTCAACGGGCAAGGCCGCTTGGTAGGGGCGATCTTTGAAGACTATCTGCTCTCTGAAACGATCCGATTGGGGCAGCGCGGAAAGTTCGTCGCTGAGACCGATGGTCAGTTATACTTGCGGTGCGACGATAAGTGGAATCAGATCGAGGACAATAAGGGCCGTTTGAAGGTCTACCTAAGGAAAGCTAATTAGACCATTGCAAAGGCCCCAAGACAGCTTTTGCAAGTTGTCACCTAAATGACGTTTTGCGAGGTTTTGCAGCATTTTAGCAAACTGGCCGGTTGACCCAATCTGCAGACTTAGCTAACATCCAGCTATGATTCAATATACCGGCAACACACACCACTATCACCATCTTCATTAAGGGAGAGTGGGTTCGTTTTGCTATAGAGTACACAGAACGTTGGCCACTTCGGTCAACGTTTTTTTGTTGTCTGCACTCGACAATCGTGCGACGTAAAAACGTTTTCCGAAAGCCCAATTTTCTTCACCAAGGTCTTTCGAAAGTTTAGTTCACGATGCCAGATCTACACGATCAAAATAAAATGAGACTTGCGTTGCCCAAGGGCCGCATGTTCGACGAAATTGTATCTTTGCTCAAAGGAGCGGGGATTACGATACGCAATTCGGAGCGCGGTTATCGGCCGTCGCTTTCTTTGCCCAACTACGACACAAAGATGCTCAAGCCTCGAAATGTAATTTCGATGTTGGCTGCTGGCGCACGAGATTTTGGGTTCGCCGGTGCCGATTGGGTCTACGAGATGGAACTCGAACTGGTCGAGGTTCTCAACACCGAACTTAATCCTGTTCGTTTGGTCGTTGCGGCGCCCCATGAAGTACTCATCGACGGAGTCTTGCCCAAACGTCATCTGGTTGTTGCATCGGAATATCCGCGCATGGCTGCGGAATGGATTAAAAAGAACAATTTGGATGCCGAAGTGTTGACCACTTACGGTGCGACCGAAGTCTTCCCTCCCGAAGACGCCGATTTGATCATAGACAATACAGCGACCGGTTCCACGCTCCGCGCCAACGGGCTGGTGATTATCGACGAAGTTATGAAATCGTCGACACGCATGTATGCGTCCAAAGAGGCGATGGACAATCCTGAAAAGAATCAACAGATCGAAGATTTCGCGATGCTGATCGACGCGGTGCTAAAGGCACGTACGCGCGTGATGATGGATTTGAATGTCGCCAGCGATAATTTGGACGCCGTTCTCAATTGCTTGCCTTCGCTGCGTCAGCCGACCGTTTCACCGCTGAGTGATTCCGGATGGTTTGCGGTTCGTTCGGCAGTGCCACGCAAGAAATTGGCTGAGATCATTCCGAAATTGAAGAGCAACGGAGCTCACGACATCGTGACGACGTCTGCCGAACAATTGATTTCGTAAATGTTGTTACCCGTGACTAAGCGGCGGGGCGCTAGCCGCCGGTTGTTTGCCTAATTTTTCCCGATGCTTTGTTTAATCTCAATTCACCCGCGGCTTGCGCCTTGCGGCTCAGTTGCTGATCGTGATAAACGGTTGGTACATGCTTGGGCTCATTGATTGGGCCATTAAATTCTTCAAATTCTCAACCTGCCAAGATTCAATGGCTTACAACCCGCCAGCATTCAAACACGAAATTACGCTGCAACTATCGCGTAACGAATCGACCTGTCCCATCGATGATCTTCCAGATCAGTTGGCCCAGCAATCCGATTTAGTTTCGCGGTATCCCGACCATCGTGCGCTGCAATCCGCGATCGCGGGTTGGGTGGGCGTGGAAGCCGATCGGATCGTCGTGACCGCTGGCGGAGACGATGCGTTCGACCGAATTATGCGTCGGTCGATCTCCCCGGATCGCCCCAATGTTGTTTGTCACGCTCCGTCGTTTGAGATGATCAGTATCTACGCCAACAATTACGGCGGAGAAATGGTCGAAACGGTTTGGCAATCAGGCGATTTTCCGTTCGACGCATTTTGTGCCAATATCAATTCGAAAACGGCTGTCGTATGTGTCGTGTCGCCCAACAACCCCACCGGTGGGATGGTCGCGACTGACCAAATTTTAAAAATCTCAGCGCTTGCTAAAAAACATGGGACGATGTTGCTGGTGGACAACGCTTATATTGAATTCGCAGACGAGGACCCGACAAGGGCTTTGACCGCCGACGACAATATCGGAATCATTCGCACATTTTCCAAAGCGTGGGGATTGGCCGGACTGCGTGTCGGTTACTTGATCGCACCATCGGGAGAATATGCCCGCAAAATTCGCGATACGGCCGGGCCATTTCCCGTGAGCGCCGTTTCGTTGGAAACAGCCAGAACCGCGATCGCAGGGTACCAAGCGGCGATGCAGTCCGGTCTGACGATGGTGCGAAAGCTTCGTTCGATTTTGATGACGGTGTTGGAAGACTGCGGCGCGACAGCGATTCCCTCTGGCGGCAACTTCATTCTGGCACAGTTCGAAGAGGCCGATGGTGTTTGGGAAAAACTTGTCGAAGCTGGCGTGGGGGTGAGGAAATTTCCTGGCTCAGCGCTGCTTGCGAATCAACTACGTATCACCATCCCGACTAACGTAGCGGACTATTTGCAATTGGCGACAGGTCTTTGTATTGCGACCGACACCGATCCTGAGTTGGCAAAGGCGCGGGTGGCGAACCTAAAACCTCAGCCCGCTAACCAACCGACAGGCACTGGACGGACTGCATCGACCCACCGTGAAACCAAAGAAACCAAGATCGACATCCAACTTAACCTCGACGGCACCGGCCAAGTCGAAGTTTCGACGGGAATCGGGTTTATGGACCACATGCTGACGGCGTTGGCTTTCCATAGCAAAATAGACTTGAAGTTGATCTGCGATGGTGATCTTCACATCGACGACCACCACACTGCCGAGGACTGCGCTTTGGCGTTGGGAACGGCGATCGACGAGGCACTGGGGCCGCGCCGAGGCATTACGCGGTTTGGATCGGCGTACGCTCCTTTGGATGAAGCGCTAGCGCGAACGGTCATTGATCTTAGCGGTCGACCGTGGCCCGAGATACACCTTGGGCTGCAACGGGAAATGGTGGGGACGTGGGCCTGCGAGAACATCACTCACTTTTTTCAATCGCTGGCGATGACGTTGAAGTGTAGTTTGCATGTCGACGTTATCCGCGGCACCAACGATCACCACCGAGCGGAGGCCGCGTTTAAGTCCTGTGCCAAAGCACTGCGTGAAGCGTTGACCAAAACCGAAGGCGATGTTCCCAGCACCAAAGGCGTGCTTTAATAAGTAGCTGGAGTCGCCAGACTTCAGATTGCAAATTACTGATTTCGAATTTTAGATTTTAGATTTTAACGAATGGCTGCCGAACTCTGGCGAGTCCGGCGACGACAATTAACCATGATTCAGATTATCAATACGGGCGTTGCGAACATCCGATCGCTGCAAGCGGCATTCGACCGGATGCAAGAACCCTGGAACCTTACCGAGAACATCGACGACATCACTTCGGCGACTCACGTCGTGTTGCCGGGCGTTGGTGCCTACGCAGCGGCGGCCGAAGCGATTGATCGTTTGAAGCTTCGAGAGACGGTCGCTGCGCGGTTGAAGGATCATGATGTTTCAACGCTGTGTATTTGTTTGGGGATGCAGTTGCTAGGGACTTCCAGTGAAGAGAGTCCCGGTGTCACGGGGTTAGGCGTGATTGATAAAACGATCACACGTTTTGACGACACCGTCCAAGTGCCTCAGTTAGGCTGGAACAACGTGGTTCCGAACGCTTCTAATTCATCCTCGTTTTTCGAAGCGGGCGAAGCGTATTTTGCGAACTCCTTTCGTTTGAGTTCGCCGCCTCAGGACTGGAATTATGCCACGACGGATTACGGTGGTGAATTTGTCAGTTGCCTTTGGCAGGGTAAGACGTTGGCTTGCCAGTTTCACCCGGAGCTCTCCGGCGAATGGGGCCAGACGTTACTTGAGAAATGGGCCAAGTGACTTGGCCGTTGAAATTGACTCTTTGATAGTCGGATTGAAAATCCAACCTACGAAAATCTATGCTTAAACCACGAATTATTCCTTGCCTTGATGTCAACAA
>ENA-ORXT01001531-ORXT01001531.1-marine-metagenome-genome-assembly--contig:-NODE-1531-length-30739-cov-3.620866_pt1 | contig 30739 bp, 26 predicted proteins | sample MGYA00237868_ERZ511482 | MGnify/ENA metagenome assembly ERZ511482 | reverse complement strand
GGCATACCAGACGAGCATGAATCCGTTCCAGAAAGCTGCAAAGCCAATCACGGGTATTAGACCAACGGTAAACCCTTTCGGTGGCAAGTAAATTTCGAGGGTATCGCTTTTTTTGCTTAAAATTACCCTAGAGTTGCTTGGTTTTCGCTTAACCAGCGTATATTCTGGCTGTGAAGATGAATTAGTAATACTAGCGTCTAAATTATTCAGCATTGCTAAAGCAGCTTTAGCAGAGGCAATGCGCCCATCCAAATTGGGTTTAGTCATCTTTTGCAGCCACTGCTGAAAATTAGCAGGAAGATTAACATACTCTTCAAAGCAGAGTTTAAATTCCTGTTGCGGAAGATCTGCGGGATGTTTGCTGGTCGCCAGATAAATAATAGTTGCCCCCAAACTATAAAGATCTGAAGCAGGTACAGCCCTGCCACCAAACTGTTCTGGGGGCATATAACCGTAGGTTCCAACTACTGTTCTGGTTTTCCCCTCATTAAAGGCTGTCTGTACCGAACCAAAATCTACGAGGTAAACTTGTCCGACTAGATTGCCAGATCTATTGCCCAATAAGATATTTTCAGGTTTGAGATCGCGATGAATAATTGGTGGATAGCGATCGTGCAAATAAACTAAAATTTCTAAGACAGCGATCGCAATTTGTTTGAGTTCTTCAGCACTAAAGGTTCTTCCCTGTGTGATCTGTTCTTTGAGAGTCGGTGCATCAATATGGCTTTGCACTAAGGCAAACCCTTTACCCCATTCAACTTCTAGCTCAAAATAATCTAAATAAGCGGGGATTGCCCGATGGCTCAAGGTTTTAAGAATATTAGCTTCTCTTTCAAAAAATTTGAAGACATTCCAGTCAGCATTTCTACCAAAAATAAATAGTTTGATTACTACTAAAGTTTGGGTTTGTAAATCCTGAGCCAATAATGTTTGTTGTTCTGCCTTATTGCCTAAAAATTCTTGAATTTGATAGCGTTTATGTAGCAGTTCACTTGGTTTCATTGCCAATAAAATATTTTCTTATCATTACTTGGACTTGAGCCAATAATAATCTTAGATAATCAAAAAAGGCAGCACCCAAATTAGGAGTACTGCCTTTTTAAAATTACTTATTTATGAAACAGAGCTAACTTTGCTTTAGGCTAAGGTTGCCATAGTGACTTCATTTTCAGCTAGAACATTTTGCAGTTCATCCGCTTCAACTGTCTCTTTTTCCATCAACATGTCTGCCAAACGGTCGAGAATATGACGATTGTCGGTTAAAACTTTTTTGGCACGACTGTAGGCTTGGTCTACGTAGTTACGAACTTCTTCGTCGATCGCTGCTGCGGTTTCGTTGGAGAAATCACGATCTGAAGCAATATCGCGACCCATAAAGACATTACCATTGGAGCGACCCAAAGCAACAGGGCCTAAGCGATCGCTCATTCCAAAGCGAGTTACCATTTGACGCGCTACTTTAGTTACCTGCTGTAAATCATTGGAAGCACCAGTAGTTACTTCTTCTTCACCATAGATAATTTCTTCGGCTAAACGACCGCCCAAAGCTACAGCCATTTGGTTTTGTAGGTAGGAGCGAGAATATAGTCCAGACTCCATACGGTCTTCACTAGGAGTAAACCAAGTCAAACCACCAGCACGCCCACGCGGGATGATACTGATTTTTTGGACTGGGTCATAGTCAGGCATCAATGCACCGACTAGAGCATGACCAGCTTCGTGATATGCCACTAGCTCTTTACGTTTTTCGCTCATGACACGGTTTTTCTTCTCTGGTCCAGCCATAACGCGATCGATCGCATCATTGACTTCATCCATCGAAATTTCAGTTAAGCTACGACGAGCGGCTAAAATTGCGGCTTCGTTGAGCAAGTTAGCTAGGTCTGCACCAGTAAAACCAGGAGTACGACGAGCTACTTTATTAAGATCTACGTCCTTAGCTAATGTTTTACCACGAGCGTGAACGTTAAGAATCTCTTGACGACCTGCATAATCAGGACGATCTACTACTACCTGACGGTCAAAACGACCAGGACGCATTAAAGCCGAATCTAATACATCAGGACGGTTGGTAGCAGCAATGAGGATAATACCTGTGTTGCCTTCAAAACCATCCATTTCTGTTAGCAGTTGGTTAAGAGTTTGTTCTCTCTCATCATTACCACCGCCTAAACCAGCACCACGTTGACGACCTACTGCATCAATCTCATCAATAAAGACGATACAGGGAGCATTTTGCTTGGCTTGTTCAAACAAATCGCGGACACGAGATGCACCAACACCAACAAACATTTCCACGAACTCAGAACCAGAAATACTAAAGAAAGGTACGCCAGCTTCACCTGCTACTGCTTTAGCTAGTAACGTTTTACCTGTTCCTGGAGGCCCTACTAGCAATACGCCTTTAGGAATTTTTGCCCCAATAGCTGTAAAGCGATCGGCATTTTTCAAGAAGTCTACTACCTCTGTAAGCTCTAGTTTTGCCTGTTCAATACCAGCTACGTCACCAAAAGTTACTTGAGTTTTAGGCTCCATCTGGACTCTTGCTTTGGATTTACCAAAGTTCATTGCCTGAGATCCAGGGCCACTTTGCGCTCTTCTAAGTAGGAAGAATAGTCCAACCAACAATAGGACGGGGAACAAGAGGCTGCTTAAAGCTCTGAACCAAAATCCCTCATCACTTTGAGGCAATACGGCAATATCTACGCCGTTGTCGCTCAAAATATCGATCAGCTGAGGATCGTTAGGTAGGTTAACCAGAATAGGTGTACCTTCACTGTTAATGACCTGTGCTTTAGTGCGATCGGCACTAATTTTTACAGTCTCAATTTTGTTACTTTGAACTTCATCAATTAACTTACTATATGCCCAAGTTGTACGCGCTTGGGGCTGTTTGTCTAAAAATGCCGTACCTAATGCTACTACTACAATAGCCAGCAGAACATATAGTCCTGCATTACGCCATTTTTTATTGTTGTCTTTACTCACTCTAACAGCCTCCCTTAGCCGAAAATTGAAAATCTTTTAATTTTTATTTTAATGACTCTTGTCTTGCCATTCACTATCAAGTTTATGATTATGGCTAGCCATTTTTAGAAAACTAGTATCTATTTTTCTTTAGTTTTTACCTTGTTAACTTATGTTAACGTTTCTCAGGAAAAATTTGCCAAGTATTTTTTGATGATCTGTAGTGGTGAAAAGCTATTATTGGAATTATTAGTAGCTGAAAACTATTCAGTAAAGGCATTGCAGGCAATTAAATATATATTTATTTTTTTAAAACATGAAAAAATCACTTCACGAGCATTGAATGTTAAGGAGTAGCTCTGGCAAAGTGATTATTAGAAAATTATGTTTCCATATCAAAACGCACTGATTGATATTAAAACTTCAACATTAGGTATTGAATCTGAATAGCTTAGGAACGTACCAAGCTCCAACCTCTTGAGCATTTTACCTTACCTTGAATTACCGTATTTAAATACTGGATTCTAATGCCATACTTCTTGCCTAATTCTGTGGCAGTACAGTGTTCGGAAATATTTCTTTTTTCATTTTTCCAGCTATAGGTATTTTGAGCAAGATGGCTTACGGCTGGTTGTCCAGATGATTTGACGCTAAATTGGGGGGCAAATTCCGTAGCAGAATCTTCAATTAAAACTACTTGAGCAGTTAACTTGGCAATTTCGGGATTGGAGGCTGCTAAATTCAATCTTTTCATGCCATCTTTAACATTTAGCTTTTTCATTCCAAATCGACTTTTGTTTCCGTCGGTAGTAAAAATAATAGGATCTTTTACACCAGATTGGAGCAAACTCTTAGCTAATTCAGGATCGCTATAGTTCTCAGTAGAAACTAGAAGAGCAAGATCTTTGAGCGTAGCTTTGTAGGTAGTTTTTTTCATAATTAGTCTGACTGGTTGAATTGTTAACTAAGAAAATATGGTTAAGAAAAATTAGGGATGCTGTAGTGTAAGAATCAGGTTGGATTGAGTAAAAATGACTACGGAATACAGCTGATTTAATCTGCTTTTGATGTAATCGCGGTAATTATTCGCGATCGCGATTTTAGGAATCACTTTGCTTTAAAAACGATTTGTTTATTTAATTATGAAAAAGAAATTTAAGTTAGTTATTAGAATTTAAAGCAAGCATATTTAAAGCAATATTTATCGCTAATCAGTAGATTTGCCTACGTACAAACTTTACTCTAACGGAGTTTAATATTGACAGCTTCATTATATTCACGTCCGAAATTTTACTCATCCGTATTTTTACTGGATTTTTTTGTAGGCAAACAAAATATTACCAAGGCTTCATTTTTTATCGTTAATTGTTGACTCTAAATAATTGGAAATAGCTTTTGCTATCTCTTGTTTACCTACTGATTTTTGAGGAGGCTTTTCTGGGGTCACTAAATAAGCCACCTGCGCGCCTGTTGAGAAATGATCTTCGCCTCGATTTGCCACCACCATTTGGTAGCCTTGCTGTAACCTTTGCTGGGCAATATTAATTAATTCTTCGTAGGTAATATTCTCTTGATATTTAAAAGTAATCATGCCCAAACTGGGAAATTTTGCTCTTACCTCACCAATAACTTTTTGAGTAGTTGTCAATTCGATCCTGGATAATACACCATTGCTAGGAACTTTACCAGGGAACACCTGGAGTGGTTTATAGTCAGCCACCGCAGCAGAAAAGATGCCGTAGTGATAATTATTGGCTAGTTCTGTCATTACCTCCGTTAAATATTCATCATAGGTAGTAACAATTTTGTGGGGAATATAGCTAGGAGGAGTATAACTACTTTGTCCGTGAATTAACCTAACTTTCCCACCCCGCAAGTATAATTCCTCAGCAATACAAGCACCTAACCTTCCCGTAAAGCGGTTAGTCAACCGACGTATATTATCAATTGGGACAGGGGTAGGACCACCTGTCACTAAGATAGGTATATCTTTGAGAGAAGATGTACTAACTGTGCGACAAACCGCTAAAGCGATCGCTTTTTCATCAGGCAGATTGTTTTTGCCATGTGCCACTTTAGGCGGAATAATAGTTACACCCATAGAATTTAACTGCTGTAGCGATCGAGTCAAAATCGAATTGTGTAGGCTGCCGTGCATTGTCGGCGCAATTAAAATTTTGGTTTTACCCCGCTCCATTCTACCAATAGCAGAACCTAAAGCTGAAGTAATTACCCCATCTGCAATCCCCAAACTCATTTTATTGATTGTATTGTATGTCGCAGGAGCAACTACATAGGCTGCGAACGGATTTGCATCGCTGAGATGTTCGGCACTTGCCGTTAGTTTGGTAACAACAGAATTAGTAGTACTCCACTCTAAAGCATCAATAGTGGTATATCGCAGAGCTTCATCGGAGGCAAAAGCTACTACTTCTGCACCTTGACGACGAAGAGTACGAGCAATCAGAGGAGCTTTCATTGCCGCGATGCTTCCTGTAATTAGCAGCGCAATACGTTTGTTCTGTAGATGAGTTGACTCTAAAACAATTTGACGATCTGTAGGATGTGTCGAACTATCTTCGCTTAACTTTGATTTATCTGGCGGTTGGAAATCCCAATCATTCATTATTGTGTAAGTTTATTCACGTAATGACAAAATTGATATATTGCAGTTAAAATCGTGTCCTAAATGTAACAGTAAATCATATTGTATGTTTATCAACATTAATTTATTATTTGTCTGTAAAAAAGTATTTTAAATATTACACTCACACTGTCTATAGCCTGAGTTTAAATCCTATCTATCTATATATGTGCTGTCTATGATTTTGAAATATATTAACGATATTCCTTCTTTTTATTCTGCTAGTTATTAACTACAAACTAACCAGACTCCAAATATATAAGCGTGATATTTCAATTATTAAAAATAGTAGATATTGTACAAGCTATTGTTTGATTTTTCGAAAAAATATACTTTTATAAGGTTATTTTAATTGAATATTATTAAAGAAAGTTCTAATGTTACCAATGATGGTGAAGCCAAAAAAAAGTTACTCCTATTCAAATTTGACAGGGGAGTGCCTCTACAGCTTATTTTAGTTATTCCCTTTGCTTTACAAATTTTTGGTGCAGTAGGATTAGTTTGGTACTTCTCTTTCAAACATAGTCAGAAATCGATTCAAGATTTGGCAGGGCAGTTGATGCTAGAGATAGAGGATCGTATCGATGAGCATCTTGATACTTATTTAGCTAGTCCTCATCAAATTAATCAACTTAACAAAAATGCTCTAGATTTGAAGCAGCTAAATCTACAAGACTTGCAGGGTATGGAAAAACACTTCTTGCAGCAAAGTAAGGTGTTTGATTCAGTTAGCTATATTCAGTTTGGCAATATTGAAGGGGAATTTGTTGGTTTAGAAATTAACGATAATAATACCGTAAGATATCAGGTTACAGAATCGACAAAAACTCTTAGAACCTATGATGTAAATAAAAATGGCGATCGCGGTGAATTTTTAAGAGCCTCTCCCAACTACGATCCCCGTAATCGACCTTGGTATAAAGTTCCTCAACAGGCAGATAAGCCAGCCTGGACAAATATTTATACCTGGGTTAACCCACCTACCTTGGCAATTACCTTAGGACAGCCTTATTATGACGCTTCGGGTAAATTTCAGGGTATCTTAGCAACTGATTTAAGCATTGCCAATATTAGCAGTTTTCTAAAAACTCTTAAAATTGGTAAAACTGGTCAGGCATTTATCTTTGATACTTCGGGGATGCTGGTAGCAACTTCTACTGATGAACAGCCATTTAAGATGGTGTTAACCGAGCCAACTAGAATTCACGGTAAGGATAGTCAAAATTCATTAACTAAGTCCACTGCAAAATATTTAGCCAGCCAGTTTGGTGATTTAAATAATATACCTGAAGGTAAAACTTTAAGCTTTAAAATTGATGGTAAAAAGCATTATTTAAACATCAACTTATTGCGTGATGAACATGGATTAAGTTGGGTTAATGCCATAGTTATTCCTGAGTCGGACTTCATGGCTGAGATTAATGCTAATAATCGCTCTACTATTTGGTTATGTTCGGCTGCTTTATTAACGGCAATTGGTCTGGGGTTTTTTACTTCTGGCCAGATTGCTAAACCGATACGCCGTCTAAGTGATGCTAGTAGTGCGATCGCACTAGGAGATTTAAAGCAAAAAGTAGAAATTAAAAGGGTCAAAGAGCTATCAACATTATCTCGCTCTTTTAATCAGATGAGTGAACAGTTGGAAACGTCATTTATGGCTTTAGAAAATAGCTATAAAGAGTTAGAAGATCGTACTATTTCTCTACAAGAAAAAACAGAATTAGCTGAAGTAGCCAATCGTTCTAAGAGTATTTTTTTGGCTAATATGAGTCATGAATTACGCACTCCTCTCAATGCCATTATGGGTTACGGAGAACTTTTACAGGAAGATGCTCAAGACTTGGGATTAAACGACTTTGTCCAAGATCTGAACAAAATTCATGGAGCAGCTAAACATTTGCTATCTTTAATCAACGATATTTTGGACTTATCTAAAATAGAAGCTGGCTGTATGGATATATATATTGAAGAGTTTGCAATTGATGAATTAGTTAATGATGTTGTCAATACAATTAAACCGTTAATTAAAATTAATCAAAATACTTTACAGATTGAATTGCCAGAAGACACGATTACTATGAAGGGTGATATTACTAAAATACGCCAAACCCTGTTTAATCTACTCAGCAATGCTAGCAAATTTACCAAACAAGGAATCGTTACTTTAACCATAAAACATCGTTTACAATCTGAACAAGATAGAATTGTTTTTGAAGTAAAAGATACGGGGATTGGCATGAATCCTGAACAGCAGAAAAAGTTGTTTCAGGCTTTTTCTCAGGCTGATGCTTCAACTAGCCGCAGATACGGCGGCACAGGACTAGGATTAAAAATATCCCAAGAGTTTTGTCAAATGATGGGTGGTAATATTACAGTAACTAGCAAAAGTGGACAAGGTTCTACTTTTACGGTCGATCTACCCATGAGCCTATAGCTTTATTAAACCTTTCTCTTAAGAAGTTAGAAGTAGGTGGGCATTGCCTACTCCAATAGCTGTATTAATCGGATTTATTCAACAGCGTCATCCTGACGATTTAGCACCAATATGGCTCCAATGATTAAAAAACCTACGCCCCACCAAAGAGATTTTCCTGGCAAGGCTTTAAGAAATAATGTAGTGATTCCTGAGGAAATTAGTGACCACCCTGCGGTTGTTTTATATGACATTTTTATTAGTGCTTAAGACATTTTTTTTTAATATCATGAATATTAATAATATTAAAAAAATTAATCATCCATCTATAGACTCAGCTTTCATTTTAAAGAAAATAACACATTAGTTAGTTCCCAAAAGGCGATCCCAGATAGTAAAATATAGCCCATAATGACGAGTATAACGGCGATGATGAAGAGAATGATGATCTGAGCTTATCAGCCATTTTCCTAACCAATGATTGGGAAAGCTAGGAAACAGTTCAAAGCCAAGATGATTAACTAATGACCAAATAGTCATGGTAATTAACCATAAAGCTAAAACTGCAAAATGAAGCGGAATAATAAATACTATTGCGACTAGAAACATGCCTTGAATTAATGCCTCGGGAAAATCAAGAGCAAAAGACGTCCAAGGAGTAGGATCTTTTGAGCGATGATGTCCTCGATGTAGCCAATCGTAGACTAAGGGATGATGAAAACCACGATGGAAAAAGTAATAACAACAGTCCTGTAACAAAATTACGCCCAAAAAACTGATGATTAAATATCCTATTCCATAATCGTCTATCGAACTATATAGTCGAGTTGCACCACTGTCATAAATTGTCATGACCAATGCGGCACAAATAGATGAAGCGATAGTTGCGGCGATCGATAAACTAATATCTTTTTTAATTAATTTGGGCTGAGGTAGCTTGACATCTAGAGATTTGTTAGGAGATGAATAGAACATCCAGTAAGTTCCTCCTGCAACTAAAAAATAACGCAAGAGAATGATGGTAAAAAAAGTGCAAAGATAATAGAGCCAAAGCTTCATGATTTATTTGTGATTAAAATTGTATTGCCCGAATAGTGGAACTAAACTTTGCCTAGACTAGCGCGATCAAATTCTTTAACGTCTTTTAGAGCAGAAGCAGTACTATTACTTAAGTTTGTGATTACGCTAAAGCTGCCGTCCGTCTCTAGTACAACTGCATCTGCATCTTCAATTGCACCAACCCCATTAGCTCGCAGCGCAGCTAACACCTCACCTTCGGCTACTCTTTCTCGCTTCATGACTTCTGTTTTATATTTTCCTTTATATAATAATAGAGCAGGTTCAGCCTTAACTATTTTTTGTATTAAAGAAGAACGCGCAGAAACCCAGGTAAGAATATATTGAAACAGCACCAAAAGACCAAAACCAATAATTCCTGTGCCAAAAGAATCCTTAGTTGATAGTAAGATGCTCGATAAAATAGAACCAAAGGCGATTGTCACCACAAAATCAAAAGAGTTCCATTTTGATAAAGTGCGTTTCCCCGATATCCGTAGCATAAATATTATGGCTACATAAGCGATCGCTCCATAAACAATGGTATTCAAAAAAGGATTATTAAACATAGCTAATTTACTCGTTAATACGACAATTTGTAGAGGCGATCGCGCGATCGCCTCTACAAACTTTACGGTTTATAGCCTTAGTAAAAGCTAATATATTTATTGGGAAACTATGATTCAGTTGCAGGCATAACCTCTACTTCCATAGTTATTTCATTAACTCCTGTAAAAGCATCGCAGACATAAAATTTACGTCAATTGCTGCTAACAATCTTCATCGGCTAGTTTAAGCTTTACTTTTGAATTACATCGCCGTCTGTCTCTACTTCTAGTTCTTCACGACGCACAGTTTCTCTAGCTTCGACGCTATCATGTTCTACTTCTTTGCGAACCTTGACTTCTTCACGAACAAAAGCTTGCTTGTCGATACTGGCAGTTTCTTCGTAAACATCCATGCGAGCAACTTCACCATCGGCAAAGTTGGCTGTGCCAGGAGTAACGACTGTACCATCAGTTACGTTCGTCCGTTCGACTACTACGCGCTCTCTTTCTACTGGTACTGATACTTGAGCTGTATCGGTTTCGACGCGCTTACCAACAGAGACTGCACCAGTTTTCGCTCGCTGTTTGTTGACCATTAAACGTTCTTCGTATAGTTTAATTTTGTCTGTGTCAGCTATATCTGTTCTGGTTCTGATATCTTCGTCCACATCATGAACAGCAGTAGCTTTTGTGCCTGGCATATCGTAAATATCAAATTCTTCTACACCGTGAGTCCGCATAATGGTTGCAGCGCGGTCTATTTCTACTCCTGTACCCGTCACCATAACCAGAAAGCTACCTTTACCAACGCGATCGCTATAAACTTTTGCCTTCTCTTCAGGAATACCTAAACCAACCAATGCGCCAATTAAACCACCTGCAACAGCACCGATACCTGCACCAGCTAAGGTAGTCGCGATCGCAGTTGCTTCCGCACCAGCCAATAAAATAGGACCTATGCCAGGAATAGCCAATGTACCCAAACCTACTAGTAGACCAGTAATACCGCCTAATGCCCCACCAGTTACTGCACCTGTGGCAGCACCTTCGTCCGCTTTGTTACCTACTTCTTTTGTAGTGTCATGCCCTCCAATTTTGTCCGCATCTTTAGCAATGACGGATACTTGATCCATATCATAGCCAGCTTCTTTGAGAGCGCGCACGGCAGATTCAGCTTCATCGCGACTGTAGTATAATCCAGCAGCACGCTTGTATGCCACGGTATTAGTAGTATTTGTATTTACCATTTTTTACTCCTTTATCTTCATGAATATTGTTTTCGCTGACCCAAATTATGCAGTGATCTTTGGATGCCAGCTTACTTAACTTCTATTACTATCTCAGGTTTCTTAAACAGACCCATCTAGCTATGGTTGCATTAACTATTAGTCTTGAGATAGATAATTGTTTTAAGACTCTAGTTGTTTATTTTCGGCTTGAGACGCTGGTAATAAACCTTTTTCGCCAAAATATTTACTAATAAGAGTATTAGTAGAAGAAAAGATTGCGGGTGCAACTAGAAAAGCAATCAAACCTGCAACTCTAAATCCTGGCACGAACAGCGAAGCCAGCCAAAAACACAAACCATTAATAATCAGTGAAAATCCGCCTAAAGTTAATATATTTAGAGGGAGGGAAAGCAAAGACAGTATTGGTTTAACCCCTGTATTGACAATACCAATCGCGACAGCAGCTATCAAAGCAGCAGGAAAATTAGCTATGCTGACTCCAGGAAATATTATGTCAACCACTAGAAGACTGAGAGTAGTGGCTAAGATGGTTAAAAGCGTACCTAACATAATGTTTATCTTACCTATTTTTTTTGTTACTTTTGATGTTATATATTCAAATAATTAAATACCTCTAACAAAAGATATACATCAGTAAATAGCAACAAAACTTAATCAGATACGTTAGATCAATTATCTTTCCAAAGATAGAAGATTTGCCTAATAACTTTCAATATTATGATAGTTAAATAAATAAATAAAGGTATACGAAAATGAGCTTGATTAATATTGTCGCTTCAATTTTACTTCCACCTCTTGGTGTTTTCATGAATATGGGAATCAGCCAGGCTTTAGTAATTAATGTTTTATTGACTCTATTAGGTTGGTTACCTGGAGTTATTCATGCTCTGTGGATTGCCTCGAAGAAAGCCGAAGAAGCAAATGTTTAATGATGGGCGATAAAAGTTGCTTATCCTTTCATAATAAAAACCTCCTTACTATTGTTTGGAGGTTTTTGTAGTTTTGACTATAGTTGCTACAAAGTATTAGGTCTACTAAGAACCTTTATGGTCACGAAATACCTCAGAAACTGATTTCCACAGTTCTTTTAAAAGTTGTTTGACCTGTCTTTCTCTTTTGGCGATCGCCGTTCCCGTTTCTCCCAGCTTTTTCTCAAACTTTTGCTGCTTTTCCTCTATTTTTCCTGTAAAAACTTCAGGATCATCTTTAGCTTTTTCGTACCAAGCTTTTGCCTCATCAAGATATTGATTGACGTTGCCATAACTTTCTCCGTATCTGTTAGCCAAATTTGCCTGAATAATAGCTGATTGAGCCTTTAGTTCGGCATAACGTTTCTGCAACAGGGCAACTTCTTCGCTGTTTTCCAAGTTTTTAACCGCATCCAAAATTGCTGCTTTGACTTGGGCAGGACTATCTTTACTTTCTGTCTGAATTTCTTTTAAGGCTCCATCTATTTCCTGCTGTAACTCTGCCTCTTCCTGTTCTACCTTTACTTCTAAAGTTTTAATTTCTGATTGAGTATTGGCAATAGCCTCTCTTCTAGAACTAGCTATGCCCTCGATCGCTCCTTCAATTGAAGCAGAAACTTCTTCTTTTATTTCACCTTTTCTATCTTTATAAATTTCGGCTACTGCTGCGATCGCTTCTTGAATCAAGCTAACAATTTCGACCCTTCCTTCTTTGACTTCTGATGCAGCTTCAGATACGGCTGTTTTAACAATGTCTCGAATACTTTCTGTTTTTAACTGTCCTGTTTGTTTAGCCTGCTGTAAATTATTGATTATCTTATCTTTTCTAGACTCTTCCATAATATCTAATCCGCCTAAAATAATTTTTATATCTGCATTCGATGAGAAATATTCTCTGCCCATTATTTACAATGATTCAATATTTATGGCAAAAAATAATCTATCTTAAGTATCAGATGTAGTTCTTGTTTCAACTAATTTGTTTTTGATAGGCTAATTAACTGCCTGATATCTTTACTCTAGACAAAAGAGCTAAATATTACTTCCATGGATAGATTTATTTTGTGTAAGTTAGTTTTATTCTTATGTTTTAAATTAAAATCAAACGAATTATTATAGGCTCAATTTTATGGAATCTCTTAATCCATTGCAAACTACCACACAACAGCTTGTGGGGATGGTTAAAGACACAATCAAATTGCTGCCAAGTATAGCACTGGCGATCGTGGTCTTTATTATCTTTTGGTTTGTAGCCAAATTTTCTAGAAGGCTGATTAAGAATATCACTAAGCGTAAAAAGTCTCGTAATTTAGGCTTAGTTCTTGCCCGACTATCTCAGGGATTTATTATTCTAGTAGGTGCGTTTATCTCTCTAGCAATTGTCGTTCCCTCTTTTAAGCCTGGAGATTTAGTACAGTTATTAGGAGTCAGTGGGGTTGCAGTTGGTTTTGCTTTCCGCGATATTTTACAAAATTTTCTAGCGGGTATTTTGATTTTAATTACTGAGCCTTTTGTAATTGACGACCAAATTGTCTTTCAAGATTTTGAAGGTACAGTAGAAAAGATCCAAACCCGTGCTACAACAATTAGAACCTATGATGGTACAAAAATTGTAATTCCGAATGCAGAGTTATTTACCAACTCGGTCAAGGTGAACACCGCCTTTGAAAAACGCCGTCTGCAATATGATATTGGTATTGGCTATGGAGATGATATTGCAGAAGCAAAACGAATTATTTTAAAAGTATTGAAAAACAATCCTGAAGCTATATCAGAGCCGCCTCCAGAAGCTTTGGTAGTAGATTTGGCAGATTCCACAATCAATATTCGCGCCCGCTGGTGGGTGAATCCTCCCCGTCGTGCTGAAGTTATTGATTCTCAGGATCGCGTACTGACTGAATTATGTAATGAGCTAGTTGCTGCGGGAATAGATTTACCCTTCCCTACTCAACAAATTTTGTTCCACGATCAGACAGAATCAACAGATGGCGATCGCTCTCGCCAAAGAGAAGGATGGCCTTCGGTTAAGGGAAATAACCCTAAACCCAGAAGTATTGGTGGTTCTCTACGGCATTTAGCTCAGGTAGGCAGTAACGATGAAGATGGTAGAGCAAGTAGCCAAGGCGATCGCAGAACTGAAGAACGTCATGGCTAGAACGGTAAAAAGGTTCAGGACTTGGTTAGCAGCTCAGCGCAACTTCCTTTTTGCTAGATATACCAAAGACGCTCAAGAGACACAAGAACCAGAAAAATCACTAGTCCAACTACCGCCAGAAACACGAGCCAAGCTGATTGATAAAGTTGAAAATCTACCAAGTAATCCCGCCGACCAAAAAGCGATCGCCTCCAAATTAGATGAAGCTTATGAAATCTGGCATAAAGATCCTAGTAATGCTGATAATTCAGTAGTGGTTCTGAGTAGTCCTGTAGCTGCGGTATCCCGTATACTTTCAGAAACGCTAGAAGAATGGGCGGACGTTAAGCAAGTTCGATTGAAACTTTTGTCTTTAAAGGCTCGACCGATTGAAATTGAAAGTATTGTCTCCAAATTAGAACATCATTTAAAAGAATCTGATTCAATTAAAGACGAAGCAAGCAACCAGTTAGAGATTGTGGTAATTCCTAATCTTAGCTGGTGTTTTTTGCGTTCAATCGAAGGTTTAGAAGGAATAGAATATATCTGCTCATCACTGTGTAATGGTTCTAAAAATCGTTTTTGGATTATTGGCGCAGGTCAAGTAGGCTGGCAATATTTAAACTCAGTGTGTGGTCTAGAAACCTATTGCGGAGAGGTTTTTTCTTTACCTGCGATCGAGTCAGAAGATTTAGAAGAGTGGCTTGAACCGATAATCAAAGATTTAGACATTGCTTTTGATGAACCAAGAATCGATCGGCAAATTCTGGATAGAGACAAGAATCACAAAACTAGCTACTTTGAACATCTGACAAATATCTCTAAAGGAATTGGCACAGTAGCAATACAGGCATTTATCAAATCGATTCGTTATGAAGAAAATGAAGAAAATGAAGCGAAAAAGGATGAAACTCAGCCAAAAGAAAAAGGCTTAATTGCTCAAACGCCAAAGTTACCCCAGTTGCCAGATCTAGAATCAGTAGATCAATATCTTTTATATTCGCTTTTGCTTCATGGTGATTTAAGCGTCTCTTCCTTAGCAGAGAGCTTAGGAGATTTAGAATCAGAAGTACAGGCTAGGGTGCAGCTATTGCGCAGAGAAGGAGTAGTCGAACAACGGGGCAAGGTTGTTAAGATCAATCCAATTTATTATCCAAGAGTGAAACAGGCATTAGCTAATAACAACTTCATTATTAACAGGGATTAATTATTCAGTCGTTCCATATGAACTATCAATTTTACTTATTAGCCCAGTCTGCGGGAAGTGCGGCACAAGATGCCGCCAACAAAACTGCCGAACAAACTAAGGATATTGTTTCTAAAATTACCCCAGGAAAAGTTGCTCAAGCATTTTTGGTAATGATAGCCACTTATCTGATTTTAAAGCTCTTGGATAGGTTAGTTATTTGGCTGTCTGAAAGAATTGCCAAAGGATGGCGATTGAGAGTTAAGCAGTTTCTACCCTTTTTGCGGATGGTGCTGCTAACTGCTGTAACAGTATTTTTGATGAACCTGTTTCTTAATCTGTCCAAAGAAAATATTTTGGCGGTAACGGGAACAATAGCGGTGGCTTTGGGCTTTGCCTTTAAAGACTTTGCCAGTTCAATTATTGCGGGAATTGTCGGCTTGTTTGAATCTCCTTACGGAGTAGGCGATCGCATCAAGATTGGCGACTATTATGGAGAGGTAATTAGCTATGGTTTGCGATCGGTACAAATACAGACCCCAGACGACAATACAATTACCATTCCCCATAATAAAATTTGGACAGAAGCAGTATCCAACGCCAACGCAGGCGCATTAGAAGCTCAGGTCGTTACGGAGTTTTACTTTGCTCACGATGTAGATATAAACTTAGCCAAAAAAATTCTGTATCGCGTAGCTCAAACTAGTAAATATACTTCTCTTAAGTTACCTATAGTCGTCGTGATGGAGGAAAAACCTTGGGGTACAATGTTTAAACTAAAGGCTTATCCCCTTGATGCCAGAGATGAATTTATCTACAAGACAGATCTCATCACCAGGGCAAAACAAACCTTTGCCAAACATAAGCTGACTTATCCCCGCGTTTTTAATACTGAAGATCTCGAACTCCAATAAATTTCAACGTTGCTAAATTCAGCTACACCATAAAGATGCAATGTGAAACCGTAGAACCGATAGTAATTATATTCGGTTATCTCACAATAGGTTTTAGTCCATAATTCCCACTATTTAGCTAAGATCGAGCAAAGTAATCGCTCCTCTCTCTTTACCCAGGGGAATCAGACACCATTATGCAGCTGTTTGATTAATGCTCTTGTTTTGAAACTGGTCAATATTTTAAATAGTCATCTGTAAGCAAAATGGTACACAGTATTCCTACTCGCGGTGAAATGGAACGCAATCTTTCCCAATCGGTACAAGCTTTTTATCGAAATCAATTAGGATGTCAGACTAAAAAAGTTAGTTGTCACATATTAGAAGATCGAATTACGATCGCGATTATGAATCCTATAACTGCCATAGAAAAGCTGCTGATAGATGCCAATGAAAGCCAGTTTGTTCGGGATTTGCGCGATCGCATTGATGCTATTGTTAAACACAACCTAATTCCGATCTTAGAAGCGGTTGTAAATGTCAAAGTTATTGCCATGACTATCGATACAACCGTCAGCCATAATTTTACGGGTATTGTTGCTTTGCTTTCCCAAAAGCCTAATATTAGAGAATCAAAGCGTGCTTTAAATAAGCCAAAGGTCGATCAAGGTTAAAGACAAGGCGTGCTTTCTGTATTTCTGTATAGTTATTAATTATTAGAGACAGCTATGAGTTGTTTGTGCTGTTTTAACCTGAAAAGAACTTTGGTTAGTTAAGCTATCCACTCTAACAATAAGATCGTCCAAGTCAAACGGTTTATAGAGAACCCCGTCTGCTTTACTATCGTTGAACTGTTCTTCTTTAAGGCGATCGACTGCCGAAACCAGCAAAATTGGTAAAGACTCGTGATTTTGTTTTTGTTTGATGTTTCGAGATACCTGCAAACCGCTAATCTCTGGCATCATAATATCCATTAAGATAAGCTGTGGGGTGGTTTTTTCCACGTATTTCAAAGCGTCAGATCCATTGCATACTGTTGCAACTTGGTATCCTGCTGATTCTAATACCAATTGGAACAACAGAGAAAGGTCTTCATTATCTTCAACTACTAAAATAGTATTTGACATAGATTAAGTCCGTGGAAAACTTCAGTAAGTCAACGGTAACTAATTATTGAATTCTAATCATCCTGACAAAGATATATATCTTAAGAGTTATAAGATTTTGTTGGTTAAATTTGCGATTCAAATCTATTTTCAAGTATTTGTTCTTATTTTTTAGTATGTTTGTCTTGATTTAATGCTTTTGTCAATTTATGTATGGTTAGTTTAAGAAAAATAAAGTTGCTTATACTGTTATAGAATGTTCAGCTTTCTTTTAACTGAATTTGATTGGGCATTTCTCTCAATACAAGAGTATAAATATCCGAGGGCATATCAATATCAGCAGACTCTAAAGCTTCTTTGACTCCTTGAGCTACTTTAGAAGTAGTAGCCAAAAAACCAGACCTACGAGAGTCTACCCAAAAGCGAATTTCTAAATTGACCGTACTAGCTGCAAGTTCACTTACCAATACATCCGCTGCGGGATTAGCCTCCACTTCTGAGATATTTTCCAATACTTGAGAAATTACGGCGATCGCTTGACTAATATCTTCTCCATAGTCAATACCCACCATAACCGAGCTACGACGGCGAGGAGAAGCCGTATTATTGATTACGCTAGCCTGAAAAACTTCTTGATTAGGAATATAAACCACTCGACCATCATAGGTTTTCATAGTTGTGGCACGTAACTGGATTTGAGCAATTGTTCCTTCATAATCTCCGATAACCACCTGATCGTTAATCCGAAAAGGACGGGCAGCTAGCAAAATTACTCCAGATATATAGTTACTCAAAACATCTTTAAGACTAAAACCAATTGCCACGCTGGTTAAACCCAACGCACCCAATAACGCGCCGAAGTCCAATCCCATAACGCCCAAGGCGATAATAAACCCAACTATCCACACTGCACCATAACTAAGTCTGCCGATCAAAAGTTCAGTACTAGAATCTCCTTCGGTTTGCTTTGCCCAAGTATAAGCTATATAGCGTACTATTTTTGCCCCTCCCCAGGTAGTGCCTATAACTACAATTGCCCCTACCAAAGAGGGCAAGTTACCAACAATATCTCGTAATAATTTTCTCGTCGTTATATATAAACGTTGAGTTACATCGATCGCCAAAGGCGGTTTGTTAAATGCCGTATCTAGCTGCTGTTTCCATCTTTGGGCTAGTGCTTCGGTACTCAAGCCAAAGTCGTCTGCATCTTGCTCTGTGACGGTCATTAAGATCCGATTTTTGACCCTCAATGTAGCAATTTTACGGGGATTGTCTGGAGTAATCTCTACTTGATCGGGAGTCTCATTCTGTGACAGTAAACTAGCTATACGGCGATTAATAATATCTGCCCTGGCACTAGCATCAATTTGAGGTAGGCTACCAATTTGAAATACGGGACGATTTCTGACTAATATATCGGCAAAATATAGTCCATCGCTAGGAATAGCAACTGATGTAGGCTCGGTTGGGACAGAAATATCCTCGTCTTGGGGTAAGGCTACCGATGAGATGCTAAGAGATATGGCAACTCCAATCATGAAAATGATGACAAACTGCCAAGGCAACATAAACCTTTGGCATCGCTGGCGATAATTATTTTTCAAATCTTGCCAAACCCAGTTAGCAGAATTAAGCATTAATTACAAATAAATTTTCTGTCAAAGTCTGTTTATTAGAAAACTATTTTGACTTATATATTGACTGTATAGTTTATTTAGATCCTAATTTATCTAGCTAAAGATATAGAGTTTCAACTACTTCACTAGTTACCAATCCCCAATCCCCTTAAACGATCTTCATAAGTTAATAAGTGCGTAGCATCAGTTATATATTGCGTTAAACGAAGTTGTGTAAAGTAAAATTTCTATTTCTCATCATTTTAAAATGACTTAGATAGTATTGTTATACAGATACATAACTAATTAGAAGCTATTTTGTATTCGTTTGAATTGATCCCCAATTATTTTTGGCAAATTCTTTAGTTGCTAGTTTTGTTATTTTACTGTGGTTCATCTAATAATTCAGGAAAAAAGCCATGAAAGTTTCTTCTAATTTACAACAATCAATTTCATTAGCTGTTCTTCTTGCTCTAACTAGTATTGGTGTGATTGTAGTTATGGCTCTAGCTGTCAACTAACTTTAACTTATTTGGCTAAATGTTACTCAATGTTGCTCGATGCCGATTACTCTGTCGGATTTAGCGCAAGGTTCAAGAAAAGCTGAACGAATATTATAGGTATAGTTTAGCTCTGGGTGAAACCAGGGAGTATAACCAAAAGTATAGGGATATCTATTGGGTAAGCAAATATCTTCTCCTGGCTTTATTTTTGTCATGATAATTCGATCTATTTTTTTATCTTTAAATGATTCAAGGGTATTAAAACTAGGCTTTAGGTAAACAAAGTTAGTTTTGATACCCACAATTGTCAAAGCAGCTAAAGATATTAATCCTAAGTATTTAGGATTAACTATTTTATTATGATAATTGGTCACTAAACATAGATTGAAAGAAATTAAACTAATCATCCAGTACATAAAATAGCGCAACTCATGAGACTGAGGAAAATTCGCGGCGATAATAGATATTACAATCATGACGATGCCTGCTGTACGAACATTAGGGTGACGATTAGTGATATTTAGGTAACTTAGTAATAAGACTTGGAAAATTACATAACCACCAAAAAATCCCCCCATACGATTGCGATCGATATTGGCACTATACTGATCGTGATTCCAGTATGCTGAGTTTACGTCAAGTATGGAATAAAGCCATCGTTGGGCTTTGGGCGCACTAGCTAAATAACCAGGGGCTTCGCTATACATTGGTAAAGCATGGTTAAGTACTGTTCCTGCAATTTCTATTCTAATCGGATAAAAAGGATTACCGTGAATCGCAATATTCTTGATCGGTGTGGCAAAAATCAATAATGAAGCTAATAAGCCAATAGGAATTGCTTTAAATAGCCAACTAGATATACTTTTTCGCTCTAAATACCAACGTAACCAAACAATTCTTAAGGCAATAAAGCCTAATACTAAAAATACTAAAGGTTCAAGCTGTGGCTTACTGTTAGAAGCACCAAAGCTGGCAAAGAATATTACTAATAAGTCTTGGGTAGTGGGTAATTTACGTTCTTTAAACAGAAGATAAGCCATCATAATAGACATTGCCAAAAACACATTACCCAGCAGATCTACATAACTGTTAACCGCATGGGCTTGAATTAAAGGAACACCTAATAAAGCGATCGCCGTTAAATAGTAAGATACTTTAAAATATAGATTGAGAAAATAGGCATACAATAATAAACTACCAAAACCAACTAAGTTGGCACTTTGGACTCTTTGAGTAATTAACCACAGAAAACCCTGAAAAAACTCACCCAAGAGGGGAAAACCGCGAAACCTTTCTTCCATATGGATAAATTGTTCTTCTGGCACAATGCCCCACATCCTAGCGGCAAATGGCAGGTGATAACCCCAGGTATCATAAGTCCCATCAATATCAATCCAGCCTTTGAGCAAGATCGAAGTAACGATTAAAAAAGCGATCGCTTTAAGGATAGTTTCTAATCCTATTCTGGGTTTTCGACGTTTTGAAATTTTATCATCAGTAGTTTTCATAGTTGCTCAAGACTATAATTTTTTGGTTAATTTTTAGCTATTAATCGTTTTTAAGCACTGCGAATTTAAGGCTCGATAAAATCTTGAGCATTAGGGGGAATTATTTCCAGCTTGCCACAGTCTCTAGGATCTACGGCTACTTTAATGCTGTAGTCATATTCAATTTCAGGATGGAAATAAGAGCTATAGTAAAAAGCATTGTGAATCTGAGCAAAAGGCACGCTACTAGGATCGGAAATCGCATGGCGGGCAATCATACAGGTGCGTTGATTGGGGGTCATCTGCTCTAGTAGCTCGGTTTTGACGGTATTTTTCAAATAGGGTTCAAAACTATTAAACACTGGTCGAAGATAGTAATCATCGATTTTGACACCCATAGCAATTAAAAACAAGAGGCATACCACCCCCAAATACTTTGGCTGTATCCAGCGTCTCCCCGACTGCTGCCAGGTCGAGACAAGATATAGATTCAAAGATACTAAAGTAATCATCCAGAACATGAAATAGCGCAATTCATGAGACTGGGGAAAGTTAGCAGGAACAAGGGACATCAGCACTGCCGTAATCAACGCAACTATGGCATTATGGGATTTGTTATTAGGTATTTTTTTGTTTTGTAGCTGTTCGTATACGGCTAAACTTAATAGTAATAACAAGTTGAACAGCACATAAGCCCCAAAGAAACCGCCAGCTCGATCTAATAATTTTTCATCGCCACCATTGTATTGATCTGCTGTCCATCGAGGAGTATTAATTTCTAGAATCGACTGCAACCATTTTTGTGGTCTATTTCCTTCACTGTAGGTATCGGGGGTGAGTTGATGATTGAGAACAATACCTGCAATTTCGATTCTGATCGGATAAAAAGGATTGCCGTATGACAAGACATTTTTAACTGGTGTGGCAAAGATTAACAGTGAAGCAACGATGGCAATAGAAACGGTTTGCCATAATCGGCGTTTTCCTGGGGCGTATTTAAAATAAAGCCAAGCTAGTCTGACTCCTGCCACCCAATAAATTAGAAACACTAGTGGTTGCAGTTGCGGTTTGATATTAACTGCTGTTGCGGCACTTAAAACAATTAGTAATAATTCTTTTTTGCTGGGTAATCGAGATTGGTTGAATAATAAATAAACCATCATCATCAACACCGATACTGCGACATTTCCTGGTAAATCGACAAAACTACCAGCAGCATGAGTTAAGACAGCAGGAATTGTAAAAATAGCAATTATCGCAAGATATAGAGGAACTTGAAAGAATTTGCGTAAGAAAGCAAAATAAGCAATCAGACTGAAATAGGCAACTAAATTAGTTGCTTGAATACGCCCCGTGATCTTCCACAATAAACCCTGGCAAAAATGCGCCAGCAGCGGAAAACCATCATAACGATGCTCGATTAAATTTTCTGAAATATATTTACTTTCAGGGACAATTCCCCAAATCCTGGCAGCAAAAGGTAGATGATACCAACCGACATCATAGTTTGTATCTATATCAATAATTGCTTTAAGAAATATAGACACCACAACAATTGTGGCAATCAAACTAAGAATTATCTCTAATACCTGTCTGTTATTTTTCTGCACTTATTATTTACAATCAATTGAATCAACTAGAACATTCTAAACTTTCATCTTGAAAGTCTTGATGCTGATACATAGCTTTTTAAGAAAAATCAGTATTTTTATCAATGTAATTTATGCCATAAACCATACATACTATTCGTGAGAGAAATAACAGCTAACAAATGGAGTTAGGAGTCCTAACCCTAAAGGATACACCTATCGGATAAGGATACCGCTACGCATATGAATCGCAAAGGCAAAAAATCCCCCTCTAGCACAGCAAAGACAACTAAAGTTAATCGCCAAAAACCTCCTACCGCCAAAAAAAGCGGCTTGCCAAAATCTAAACAGAAAAGCGTCTCCTCCGAGAAGAAAAGAGTTAAATCTAATCAGAAAAAAGATTTTTTAAGTATCCTGGCAAAAAATAATCCCCAATTAAAGCGTAATTTAGCTGCTAAAAAAACGGCTGCAAAGCAGTCTGTTCGAGTAACAAAGCCAAAAGTATCCTTTTTATTGGTAGTGTATATAGTCACAATTATTGTGGGACTTAGTACTCTTCTTGGTACGACAATTGCGATCGCAAGTTCTTTTAAAACATTAGGTTCGAGTCAGCAAACAGCTTCCAAAAACAAAAACCAGAGTAATTCCACCAATAAAACTAAATTACAACAGCTATTAACCTTTTCTTCTCTAGGTCAAGAAATAAACCCCCTTAAAGTAAAGATTGAGGAATTAGCTCAAGAATATCCCGATCTTCAACCCGAAGTATTTTTAGTAGATCTAGATACGAAAGGCTTTGTTAGTATTCAAGGAAAAGACGAAATTGCCTCTGCCAGCACGATTAAGCTGCCAATTTTAGTCGCATTTTTCCAAGATGTAGATCAGAAAAAACTACAGCTAGAAGAACAGCTGGTCATGACTAAAAAGCTGATATCTGGTGGTTCGGGAGATATGCAGCATGAACAACCAGACACGAAATTTTCGGCATTAGAAACTGCGGAGAAAATGATTGTTATTAGTGACAATACAGCAACTAACATGCTGATAGAACGCTTGGGCGGAAAAGAAGTATTAAACCAGCGTTTTATGGCTATGGGATTAACAAATACAATTCTACGCAACCCCTTACCCGATCTAACGGGGACAAACACTACTAGTCCCGAAGACTTGGGTAATTTACTGATTAAAATTAATAATGGAGAACTACTATCCTTGCGCTCGCGCGATCGATTATTGCATATTATGGGTAACGTCGAAAAAGACACCCTTTTGCCCCAAGGTTTAGAAACAGGTGCGCTTATTGCCCATAAAACAGGCGACATTAAATCTGTACTAGGGGATGTAGGAATAATTGATATGCCCAACGGTAAACGCTATATTGCCTCAATGTTAATCAAACGCCCTGATAACTCAGAACAAGCTCAAGAGTTTATTCAAAAGGCATCGGGAATAATCTATCAATATTTCAAAAACCCTCAAACAACATCGTTTAAATTAGAAGGAGAGAAAAAATTATCCACTGCTGTTCACTAACAACTGTACAAAGGGCATGCCCTGTCTCTATCTAGCCAGCCTCAATTTGCCTCATGACAGTTAAAGCCGAATAACTAACCCCTGCCGTACCTTCTCCTGGGTGCGTGGAGTCACCTACTAGCCATAAATGCTTAACAGGGGTTCGATTAGCAAAGCCAAAAGGACCAAAGGTAGAAATACGCTGTCCCAACCCGCCCACAATGCCCTTTTCCCTAGCAGTGTAATTTAGGAAAGTTCTGGGGGTAGCGGCTTCGGTATAGAGCAAATTATCTGAACTTAAATCAAAATATTCTCCTAAACGAGCGATCGCTTCTTCTGTATACTGTTGTTTAATCTGCTCATGATCTTCATCTCCCCGACCCCATAAATCGACATCGGTAAAGGAGGAGGCAATGATAGTAGCATGTCCGTCGGGGGCGCGTCCATCTCCAGGCTTGCTGACAGAGACAAACAGAGAATTATTTTCACCAATGATTTCGTCTTGGTTGTATAAAAACTGAAGATGAGGGGAACAACTATCGGGAATGGCTGCTCTTTTTACGCCCAAATAAACTACAAAAGCCCCCGATGGTTGAGGCAGCTTGGCTACACGACGTTGATAGTTGTTTAATGCTTTATCTTTAGCTAGCTTGACTAAATTCTGTGCGGTTACATTTGCTACCACCTCATCGGCTACTTCCCGATGAGTCTTTCCTGTCTTCTGATTACGAACCGTTACGCCAGTCACCTTACCCGATTCAGTGTGAATTTCCTCTACACTGTGACGCATCAACAGTTTACCACCATGTTTCTCTAATCCTGCCACCAGGCGATCGCTCAATACCTGCATACTGCCTTCTAGATGGAATAATCCTTGAGGTGCTTGAGAAACCGCCAACGCTGTAGCTGCATATAACAGAGCAGTTTCATCTGTACCCACTTGGGAATAAAGCTTTAACTGAAGATCTAAAAAAGTCTTGAGGCGTTTATCTTCATATAACCCATATAGCTTTAAGGCGTCAGCCACAGTCATCAAGGTAAACGGTACGGTAATCAGAGTATCAGGTCGTACTGCCGACACCAATTGCCACATATCCCAAACATTGCGGGGAGGTAGCACAGGATCTCTACCCTGGAATCGCCAGCTAGCTTTAAATAAACGATTTAATAAATTCCAAAATGGTTCGCTACCAGGAAACTGTTGTTGCCTTTCCTTGCGCCATTTATCCGCATCCCGCCAAACATTAATCGGTTCTCTTTCCCCTGGCAAAAATACCGCACAGGCAGGATCGCAAAAGCTAGCAGTCGGCGGTTCAATTGCCAACTCCTCAAAAACACGGTGATGTATGCCTCCAGGCTCTAAACCAGCTACCTGAGTCGCTCCCACATCAAAAATAAAACCACGTCGCTTAAAAGTAGAAGCACATCCCCCAGGCACAATAGCCTGATCGAAGATGGTTACCTGATGACCTTGTTTCGCCAATAATGCTCCTGCGGTTAGACCTCCAATTCCAGCACCCACAACCACTACACGAGATTTGAATCGATCGTTCAAAGCGATCGCGGAGCGTGAGACTTGTTCATTCGCCATAAAACTATTTCATATTTCTTAACATGTAACTTTATTTTAGATATACTCACTACAAAATAGAAACTCCTTTAAAAAAAAGACGCTCAATAGAACGTCTTTAGCAAATTCAGTAGATATTAAAAAAAAGTCAGATTCCCAAAGCTTTGTCTACTTTAAAACTCCAGCCAAAATATTTTTAACGCCGTCCCCACCTTTGCTTTGGGTAAAAGATAGGATAATAGGAATAAATTTACTAGCCATGCCAGGGTTTAGACCTAACTGGCTAAAACCACCAGCCAAGGCAGCCATATTAGCTAGTTGACCACCGCTACCACCGCCAAGCGCGCCAGCAAGCCCTCCAATAGCTCCTGCCATGCCTTTTCCACCTGCGGGAGCTTCGCCAATTAGATTACCCACTCCAGGGATAGCATTAGCAACTTGAGAAAAATCACCGTCTCCAAGCTGTTCTTTAGCCATTTTAAAAATTAGTCCAGCACCGCCTTTGGCTTGGCTTTCATCTACTCCTAGACCTTGAGTTAGTTGTTGAATTAATTCCATGAGTTCGTGTTTTAAAATTCGTTCTCGTCTATGATGCCAAAAACTTAGAGAGATTTAAAGAAAGAAATACTTAAATAGGTTATTTAGCTAAGATAACAGTAAAAAACTAACTACAAGAGGAGATAGTGTGGCTAACTGGGAGTTCGGCAGACTATGGCAAACTCTAACTTATTTTGATGTCATTCCTTTTTTAAACTGTTGGCAAAAAATATTTAAACAAGATCGAGAGAAAAATACTAAGCAAAATATATATATGACAATTTTGGTGGCTGGAGCGACAGGTGGCGTGGGTAAAAGGGTAGTCAAAAAGCTACTAGGGCAAAATTATCGGGTACGAGCTTTAGTCAGAGATGCAGCTAAAGCTAAAGAAGTTTTGGGAGAAGAGGTAGAACTTTTTGAAGCAGACATAACTATCCCAGATACTCTCAAGCCAGATATGATGAAGGGTGTTCAGGGGGTAATTTGCTGCACGGGAACCAAGGTACAGCCAGTCGAGGGAGATACGCCAACGCGAGAGAAATACTATCAAGGAGTCAAGTTCTATATGCCTGAAGTCGTGGACACTCCTGAAGTAGTAGAGTATGAAGGCATGAAGAATTTAGTCAAGCTTGTGGCTCAATATTTACCTCTTGCTACTGACAAACTAATTTTTGATTTTACTAATTCCAATGCCCACATCAAAGAAACTTGGGGCGCAGTGGATGATGTGGTTATGGGTGGAGTAAGTCAGAGTAATATTCGTTTGGGGGATGATAAAGCGATCTTTTCGGGTATTGTTTCGACGGACAATAATGGAGGCTTTGCTTCTGTACGTACCCGCAATTTTGATGACCCTCTGGACTTATCAGATTATGAAGGGATTGAATTAAAATTAATAGGTGATGGCAAACGCTATAAGTTCATCACTCGTTGCGAAGGTAAATGGGATGGTGTCGGCTACTGCTATTCTTTTGATACGGTTTACAATTTCCCCACTACGATTAAAGTTCCCTTCAAAGATTTGATTCCTGTCTTTCGGGCAAAAACTGTCTCAGAAGCCACCAACATAGATGCGAGCAAGATCTACTCAATGCAGTTGATGTTGAGCAAGTTTGAATATGATGGAGAACTAAATCCTAAGTTTGAAGCAGGTTCGTTTTCATTGCAAATTGAATCAATCAAAGCTTACGGTGGCAAAGCTACACCCCAATTTGTCCAAGTAAGTTCGGCTGGTGTTACTCGTCCCAATCGTCCAGGAATAAACTTGGAGGAAGAACCGCCTGCGGTACGAATGAATGACCAGTTAGGAGGAATTTTAACCTGGAAACTAGAAGGAGAATCAGTAATTAAAAACAGTGGCTTAGCCTATACTATTATTCGTCCTTGTGCTTTAACTGAGCAATCAGGAGACAAAACTTTGTATGTCGAACAGGGAGATAATTTGAGGGGACAGGTAAGCCGAGATAGCATAGCTCAATTATGTATTGAAGCGATGAACTCACCTCTAGCAGTCAACAAAACCTTTGAAGTAAACGAAGCACAGCAGGGAAAAAACAACTGGCAAGAATTATTTGCTAGTTTGCATTCTGATTAAGCAAAACCACAGATAAACAATGGTTTGTGGCAAATATTGTGTAAAGGTTTTTAACAAAAATCATAAACTATCTAGTTTTATGACTAGTAAGCAATGGAATCAACTGAATCAACTCTGGTCAAACTCTAAACTTATGCAAACTATAATTACCGAACAAAAAACCACCTGTTTTCTTGCTGGTGAAAAACTGCCCTCAGAAGTTGATTCTTTGTGGTTGATTACCAGTGGAGTAGTTAAAACTTATTCCCATAATAAAGGAGGAAAACCAATTACTCTAGGGTTTTGGGGGAGCAAAGATGTCGTAGGAAATTCGCTGTCTCAAGTCGATTTTTACAACACAAAATGTCTTAGTGATGTTAAAGCGATCGCCGTTTATCGCAGTCAGTGGGCAAACCTATCCAGAGAAATGGTTTATTGTCAGCAGCAAACCCAGCAACTAATCTACATAGTCCGCAATGCAAGAGTGACTAAGCGTTTGTGGTTACTTCTTACCTGGTTATCTAGTAAATTTGGTCGAGTAACCCCCAGGGGAAAAGTGATTGACTTCAAATTGACTCATCAAGAATTGGCGGATGCACTAGGTACGACCAGAATTACAGTGACCAAAATTTTGAATCAATACGAAAGAGAAGGCTTGATTGTCAGACCAAAAACTAAATGTATCATCATTAAAAACTGATGCTGCATATTTGTTAACTAAAAATCAAGGTTGGCATTAATAAACCAATACCGCTTGAAATAAGCAACAAACTATCAAAAGCTTGGCTTAATTGAGCCAAGGTCATTTAAAGCGATCGCCCTAATTTTCGCTCTGAACAACAATACAGTCAAGATAATCGTTAATATATTCTGTGATGTTTCACAAATATGCTGTTCTAGCTTTAATCTGAAAAATAGCTAGGGCGCACGTTCAGTTAAATAAAAAGTAATCAGCAGCAGAGATAAACATGAGCTATCAAATGGATCGAAGGACATATGCCGACACATATGGACCTACGGTGGGCGATCGCGTTAGACTAGCAGATACGGAATTATTTATTGAAGTAGAGCGAGACTATACTACCTACGGTGACGAGGTTAAGTTTGGTGGTGGTAAGGTAATTCGCGACGGGATGGGACAGTCTACTATTTCTCGCCAAGATGGTGCGGTAGATTTGGTGATTACCAATGCTCTAATTCTTGACTGGTGGGGTGTGGTCAAGGCAGACATCGGTATTAAAGACGGTAGGATTTATAAAATTGGTAAGGCGGGTAATCCTCAGATACAGGATAACGTCGATATTATTATTGGTGCAGCAACAGAAATTGCGGCAGGGGAAGGACATATAGTTACGGCAGGGGGAATTGATAGCCATATTCACTTTATCTGTCCTCAACAAATAGAAACCGCGATCGCATCTGGCGTTACTACTATGATCGGTGGTGGTACAGGACCAGCAACAGGGACGAACGCGACAACCTGTACTCCTGGAGCATGGAACATCTGGCGCATGCTACAGGCGGGGGATGCTTTCCCGATGAATTTGGGCTTTTTAGGCAAGGGAAACAGTGCTAAACCCGAAGGGCTGGTCGAACAGGTGCAGGCGGGGGCAATGGGGCTAAAACTCCACGAGGATTGGGGAACAACTCCCAAAGCGATCGACACTTGTTTAAATGTGGCAGATGAATATGATGTGCAGGTGGCAATTCATACCGATACTCTTAATGAAGCAGGATTTGTGGAAAATACTATTGCTGCTTTTAAAGATAGGGTAATTCATACCTATCATACAGAAGGTGCTGGCGGTGGACATGCCCCCGATATTATTAAAGTCTGCGCTCAAAGCAATGTCTTACCTTCTTCTACTAACCCCACTCGTCCTTTTACCGTCAATACTTTAGAAGAACACTTGGATATGTTGATGGTATGCCATCATCTGGATAAAAGCATTCCTGAAGATGTAGCTTTTGCAGAGTCTCGCATTCGCCAAGAAACTATTGCAGCAGAAGATATTCTGCACGATCTGGGGGCATTTAGCATGATTGCCTCCGATTCTCAGGCAATGGGTAGGGTGGGGGAAACCATTATTCGTACTTGGCAAACGGCGCACAAAATGAAGGTTCAACGAGGCGTTTTAAATTCCTCTAACGATGAACCCGCCGATAACTTCCGCGCTAAACGCTACATTGCTAAATATACAATTAACCCCGCCATTACTCACGGTATAGCTAACCATGTCGGTTCAATTGAAGTGGGAAAACTAGCCGATATTTGCCTCTGGAAACCCGCTATGTTTGGGGTAAAACCAGAGATAGTGATTAAAGGTGGTGCGATCGCTTATGCTCAAATGGGAGATCCCAATGCTAGTATTCCGACTCCCCAACCTGTATATATGCGTCCCATGTTTGGTAGTTTTGGGGGTGCAGTTGCAGCAACTTCTATGTCTTTCCTTTCCCAAGCTGCGATCGACGCAGGTATCCCCGAACAAATTGGCTTAAATAAGATGGTTGCAGCGGTTAGCAATACCCGTAAGTTAAGTAAGACAGACATGAAGCTCAACGATGCCTTACTTAATATTGAAGTTAACCCAGAAACCTATGAAGTGAAAGCCGATGGTGAGTTATTAACCTGCGAACCTGCAAAAGTTTTACCAATGGCGCAACGATATTTTTTGTTTTAAGTATTAACTTACTAAATATGAACAAATAACAAAATACGTCTAGTGTGAATTAGCTTTGTTCAAGTTTACTAGTTTTCTAGCTTTTCCTAAAGGATACCGCTACGCATATAAGAAAACTGAAGAATTTAAGATTTCTAACCAAAAAAAGTTTTTAATATTTTTCAATTCACATCAGACGTAAAATATATACGGATATAAAAATTTTCAACATGTTTTTTGTAAATAAGCTATTCTACTATTTGCTTGGGTTTTAACTTTCTATAATCTCCTAACCATTCTGATTTGGGTTTTTTGATAAACATCCACATTTTTATTAGGCATAAGGAAATACTTTTTTTCATCAAAGAGTTTTTTTGTTGATTTCTTCTTTTCCTATTCAGCTCAAAATAAAAATCAGCAGTTTTCTCTTCCAAAATACTGACTTCTAATGTTTTACTTATTTCTTGGTTCCAAACTAAAAAAGTCTCAAATAAAAATATAGGTTCTTCTGATAAGCGTTTATAAAT
>ENA-ORXT01001530-ORXT01001530.1-marine-metagenome-genome-assembly--contig:-NODE-1530-length-30762-cov-14.162294_pt1 | contig 30762 bp, 29 predicted proteins | sample MGYA00237868_ERZ511482 | MGnify/ENA metagenome assembly ERZ511482 | reverse complement strand
ATAAATAACTGTTTTCAAGGAGGAAAATAAGCACAAAAGAAGCCGTCCAAATCGTGAAGTTATTATTTCATCGTTACTTAGTGGTTCATTAGTTCTGTCCACCTACTTACTTAGATTCAGCTTCATCAAATTACAGAATAATATGATGAGGAATTTGCAGTCGCAAATTTTTCAAATTAAAGTCAAGGTTGAAATTGTCCACGATACCGATAGTCATCGGTATCTGGGTGAACTTAAATTTAAATTTATGTTACATATTCCATCGCTTTACATTGCCGAATCGCCCACACGCGGACGAGGAGTTTTCACTGCCGAGCGTATTGAAAATAAAAGCCTTATTGAAATATGTCCTTTGCTCACAATTCCTCCGAAACAAGTAGCTGCCATTCACAAAACCGTCTTTCACGATTACTATTTCTTACTGCCCGATTCGGACGGTGCAGCCTGCATCCCACTTGGTTACGGTTGCCTCTACAATCATAGTAAAACCCCCAATGCTGAAGCTCGTATTGCTGATGAACAACTTGAAATTCACGCCATAAAAAATATTCTCGCAGGAGGGGAAATTTTTATTGATTATCAAGGTGGTGACAAGGCGTTTGAGGGGGTTTGGTTTGATGTGGTTTAAAGGTATTTTGTTGGATAAGTAGTGGGACAAAAATAGGCTTACAATTTTGACGTGATTATTTTTTCGATATTTTTTCTTACAAAAACTGCACATAGCCTACGCTACGTAAGGAAAATTTAGTGAAACATATAAGAAAAATAACAATTCATACGGGTAGATTATTTTTTTCGTCTTCCCTGATGTAAAAAAGGAGCATGTACCAATGGGGCTACATCCCAATATTACCCCTCACTACTTTGAATCAACTTGTTTTGGTTCTAAATTTTCAAGAAGCTACTCTGACATTTCGGCGATATTAGGGGATAGTCCACAACTATGGAAAGAAAAGTTTGTTCACAAAAATGAATTGCTTTTGATAGCCCTCTTCGATATCTGGGTGGCAAACGATGACAGAAACATAAATAATGCTAATTTAATGTACGATTTATCTGCTGGGAATCGTTTTATACCTATTGATCATCAAGATATCTTCAACTCGTCAAACTTGGAATATAAGCTATCCCAACTAACAAGCAACGATAGCATTTTGAACTATCAAACTCTTCCACAGTTATTTAAGAAGAATGAAATTCAAAACCAACAATTAGTTGCTGAAATAGAAGATAAATACTATTTTTACATTAATAAATGTCAGCAAAACCTTGATAAAATATTCAAAAAAATACCCGAAGATTGGAACATAGACACAAATTATTACGTTAAACTAATTGATAATCAAATATTTAATCAAAAATGGATTAAAGATTGTTGGCAGACCTTTATAACATTATTATAATGTAATATCTTGAAAACCGAACATTGTCATGAATACCTATTATAGCATTATATCCGCTCATATTCGCCCAGAGATTGGTGAGAAAATTTCACTGGGCTTATTCGTGATGTCTGGTAATAATATATTTCTATCTATATCAAAAACCAAATTGTCAATTACCAAAGAATTGCTGCCTGATTATATGCATTACGGTATAAAAAACGAGATTAAGGGTATTCAAGCCACTTACGATAAGTTTATAAAAAATAATATATTCATTGAAAACAATGCTGTGTTCTTTCAGAGTGAAAAACCTAAATTATTCACTGAATCATACATTAATTATTTGAGTAATTACAAAAATAATGTGGTCAGTTTTTCTGCGCCTCAGAAAATGTCAATAGAAGTGGATAATAAAATTTTTAATAAATTATATACGCAATTTGTTGATGACGAGTTGTTTGCAATTGATATTAATGAAGATGCTAAATCAATAGAAAAGTTTAGAAGAGAATTTATACCACAATTATCATCCTATTATAACGTCAATATTACAGTAGATAATACCATTCTGAAAGATGCTATTATTCCTCTCAAATTCGATCTTGTTGGAAAAAATGACTACGAAGTATATGCGAAATCCATTGACCTCGAACGCCGGAAATATAACGTCGAACATGATGTCAACGCCTTTTATCCCATCAAAGATTTAAGCCCCAAATCAAAGAAATTCATCATATCTTCTGAACCAGATAAAAAGTATCAAATCCAACATCAGATTTGGAAAAACCTACGAGACTCCAATTGGTTAGAATACCTAGATATTTCCGAAGCGGAAAAACTACGCGAGTATGCTCAAGCGCATAATGTTGAACCATTAATAAAGTCAGAAATTCCGGTTTAATAAATGGTTTCGTAATTCACTGAAAGTGAATTATTGAACTTGACATGATGCTTGAACTTGCGCTTTCTCAATTAAAAGCCACCCCTATTTCACTCTTCTCCATCAAGTGCCGAATCTCGTCCAGTACCACTGGGTCTTCAATCGTGGAAGGCATCGCAAACTCCTCACCATCAGCGATGTAGCGCATCGCTTTACGTAAGATTTTACCGGAGCGCGTCTTGGGCAATCGAGCTGCAATGACCGCCCGTTTGAAACTCGCCACCGGACCTACCGTATCACGTACCATTTGAATCAAGTCTTTTTCGAGTTGCGGCGGTGATACTCGTACATTCGATTTCATAACCACCAAACCCACCGGAATTTGTCCTTTCAAATCATCCTTAATACCTATCACTGCACACTCCGCCACAGCAGGATGCGAAGCCAAAACCTCCTCCATTTCCGAAGTAGAAAGTCGATGCCCTGCCACATTTATCACATCATCAATACGTCCGGTGATAAAAATATAGCCATCCTCATCCTTATAACCGCCATCACCCGCAAGGTAAAAACCCTCATAGCGACTCAAATACGACTCCCGAAAACGTGCATCATTATTCCAAAGTGTAGGCAAACAGCCCGGCGCAAGCGGTAGTTTTATGGCTACCGAACCGCCCTCATTGGCGTCACAGTTTTTGCCGTCTTCGTCCAAGATTTGAATATCAAAACCAGCCACCGATTTACCAGCCGAACCGGATTTTACAGGCAACATTTCCACGCCCATCATATTCGAAATCATCGGATGCCCAGACTCGGTTTGCCACCAGTGGTCTATCACCGGAACGCCCAGTAAATCCTGCAACCATTCCAAGGTAGCCACATCGCAACGCTCACCCGCAAGGAAGAGCGATTGCAAGGAAGAAGTATCATATTTTTTTCGTAAAGCACCCTCACTATCCTCCTTTCTAATGGCACGAAAAGCCGTAGGTGCAGTAAATAAAAGTTTCACCTTATACTCCTCAATAATTCGCCAAACTGCGCCTGCATCAGGTGTTTTGATAGGTTTTCCTTCATACAAAATCGTCGTGCAACCATGAATCAAAGGCGCATAAACAATATATGAATGACCAACAACCCAACCCACATCCGAAGCCGCCCAGTACACATCGCCGGGCTGCACGCCATAGACGTATTCCATACTATATTTCATCGCCACGGCATGACCGCCGTTGTCGCGTACAATGCCCTTTGGTTTGCCCGTAGTGCCTGATGTATAGAGAATATAAAGGGGGTCGTGTGCGTCCACAGGCACGTAGTCCGCAGGCGTCGCTTTTTCCAACAAATCATTCCAATCGTGGTCACGTCCTTCCTGCAAATCTGATGTCACAAAATCGCGTTGAAACAAAACGCAAGCATCAGGCTGATGCGTAGCTTCTTCGAGTGCGGCATCTACGATTGGTTTATAGGGTACAATGCGGTTGATTTCCTTGCCACCACTTGCTGTCAACAGCACTTTTGGCGTAGCATCATCAATCCGAATCGCCAATTCATGCGCCGCAAAACCACCAAAAACCACCGAATGTACCACCCCCAATCGCGCACAAGCGAGCATTGCCATCACTGTTTGTGGTATCATCGGCATATAGATGATTATGCGGTCGCCCTTCGTTACTCCAAGCCCTTTCAATACGCCTGCAAATTTCGCCACTTTATCGCGTAACTCGCTGTATGTCAGTCTCAATTTTGTATTTGTTACGGGAGAATCGTAGATAATCGCCGCCTGTTCGCCGCGACCGTTTTCGATGTGATAATCAAGTGCAAGATAGCATGTATTCAGCTTTCCACCCTCATACCAACGATAAAATCCCTGTTCGTTTTGCGTCAATATTTTATCCGGAAAATCAAACCAATCAATTGACTGCGCTTGTTCGCGCCAAAAAGTCTCACGGTCATTGAGGCTGTTGTCATAAAAGTCTTGATATTTCATAGTATTGTATTTCTCGTACAGGCGACTTTAGTCGCCATATGAAAATAACTCGCAAATCATTCATTTGTACTTTTCATAAATAAAGTCTAATATGGCGAATAAATTCGCCTGTACGGTGCAAAAATATAAACATCTATATAATTCGATGTGTTTTTTGATAAAAAATTTCGAAATAATATTTTTCTATGTTAGAAAAAGTCGTAATTTTATAGAAATTTAGTGAAAATCACACAAATAAAGTTCCTTATGATATATTCATCAAATAAGCGCGTACTAATCGTGGATGATGAGCCTAATATTGTGAAAGCGGTAGACTTCCTACTGACACAATACGGTTTCAACACCGCGAAGGCATACAACGGTTTGCAAGCCCTGCAAAAAATAGGTGCATTTCAGCCGAATTTGGTGGTATTGGATGTGATGATGCCTGAAATGAACGGCTTTGAGGTTGCCCGACAAATCCGTGCGAATCCAGCTAATGTGGATGTGCTGATTATTTTTTTGACGGCAAAAGGAACAAGTCGTGATAAAATGCAAGGCTATAGCCTCGGTGGTGATATTTATATTACCAAACCATTTGATAATGAAGAACTTATACAGGCAGTGAGCGAAACGCTTGCCTACGGTTAAATTTAAATTTTACGATAAGTCGTTTTTGATTTTTGGAATAAAAAAATAGAAAACGACTTAATTTTTTTGCAATAAATATAATTATCTATATATTTACATATTAATGAATGAATTTTGAATGAATGAATGAATGAATGAATGAATTGCCTTTGATTAGGTGATTTTGGATTTTATTTATTCATTCAAAATCCATTCACTCACTCATTAAAACAGATGTTCTTTGACAACTTGGGTAAGCCTATTCGATGATGAAATTTGCTATTAGTGGATTTCATTTGTATTTTTACAAAGAAATCAGAAAAAATTATGGTCGGATACATAGAAAAAATTACAGATGCAGAACGCGAAATGGCAAAATCTGCCATTGAATTACTCGCAAAACATGTGGATGAATTGAATGGAAACGGTACTGAAAGCGTTGAAATTCCACCAATACACATTCCTGTGAAAGCCTTTGATTTACTCAAATCAATTTTGGGCGATATGGCAGAGGGCAAAAGACCTAAATTTGTAACAGATGATATAGAAATGAATGTGCAACAAATCTCTCAAGTTCTGCGCTTTCCTGTTGCTCATATCAATAGATTATTGGACGGCGGAAAGATTCCTTACCATACATCAGGTGAGGAAAAGTATGTACTTTTAAGCGATGCCTTGAAGTACAATGAAGAACTCAAAAAAAGGCAGCGTGAAGGTATAGAGATGCTTATTAAAGAAGCACAAGAGCTAAAACTTGGATATTGATTTATGAGTGAAATCACGATACCTACTGCCGTTTTGGACGCTTGTGTGCTTTATCCTGCACCTATGCGTGATAAACTTTTGTGTTTTGCCGAACAAAGACTTTACATGCCGCAATGGTCAGATATAATTACAGATGAATGGACACGTAACTTATTGAAAAACAGAACTGATTTGGACGAAAAACGAATCAATCGAACTGTTGGTTTTATGAGTTACTTCTTTCCCCTTGCCAACGTCATGAACTTCGACCACTACATCCCTAGCATTGAACTTCCGGACCCCGACGACAGGCACGCAGTAGCCTGTGCCATTCAATGTGAAGCGGAAATTATTGTCACTTTTGACCTAAAAGACTTTCCGGTGGAAGAATTGGAAAAATTCAATATCATCGCCCAACATCCCGACGACTTTATTTGTAATTTAATTGAAAATTTGTCTTATGAAAATAACAACATGGATAACTTGTATTACTATGGTATTTCTTTTAGGCTGTAAAAAACAAGAAATTGACCAACCACCAGCCTCCGAACCCTTGCTCGTCATTAGCACCGACCAACTGACCTATGCGCCCGATGAGCAAATGACCACCAGTATCACCAATAACTGCGAAAACCCTATACAGTATTACAGTTGCGCCCCAAGTTTCCTTATTCGAGCGGGTGTCTGGAAGTACGAAAACGATGAATGGATAAGCTACTGGGTAACAATTTGTAACGCTGGACCGGGGTCGTATTGCTGCAAAGAAATTGAGGCAGCCACAAGCTACAACGAAACTACGTTGACACCTCCAGAAGCTGGAATTTATAAGATGGTATATAACTTGATTTTGGAAGAGGGAGGAGATTACGAGATTGTATTCTCCAATGAATTTGAAGTCGAATAAAGCGGAAAATTTACTACGGATTATCGTTTGGAAAGACATCGAATGAGCAATAAAAAGGAACTTGCAGACGGCGGATTTTGTTTGTATTTTTACAAAAATAAAAGAAAAAATTATGGTCGAATACATCGAAAATATAACAGATGCAGAACGCAAAATGGCACAATCTGCCATTAGGTCACTTGCAGAACATGCGGATAATTTGGAGGGAAACAACGCTGACAGCGTTGAAATTCCAACGATACAAATTCCTACAAAAGCTTTGGAGTTCATCAAATCCGTCTTAGGTAATATGGCAGAAGGCAAAGCGACTACGTTGCTACCATTTGATGCAGAAATGAGTGTAAAGCAAGTCGCAAATCTCTTACGTTTCCCTATTACCGATGTTAATAGTATTTTGGATAAAGGTCAAATTCCTTATCGTGTGATTGACTCGGAACGCAAAATGCTTTTGAGTGATGTATTGGTATATGATAAGGAATTGCGTAAGCGGCAGGATGAAGGATTGGCAATATTGGCAGAGGAAGCCCAAAAACTAAATCTTGGGTATTGATGATTGAAAAACTGAAAATCATTGCCGTTCTGGATGCTTGTGTGCTTTATCCGGCATCTGTCAGGGATATTCTATTAAACATTGCACAAACAAGACTTTATAATGCCAAATGGTCGGATGAAATTAACGCAGAATGGACTCGTAACCTGTTGAAAAACAGACCTAACTTAAAAGAAGCTAATTTGAGGCGAACACTCGCAACCATGAATAGTTACTTTACAGAAGCCAATGTTGTATAATTTGACCACCACATCCCTACCATTCAACTCCCCGACCCTGACGACAGACACGTAGTAGCTTGCGCCATTCAATGTGAAGCCGAAATTATCGTCACTAAAAACCTAAAGGATTTTCCAGCGGAAGAGTTAGAAAAATTTGGAATCATCGCTCAACATCCCGATGATTTTATTTGTAATTTATTTGAAATGGACGAAAAATCTGCCAGAAAAACCTTTAAAAAGCAACTCGAATCCCTCAAAATCCACCTCAAACAAAAGAAGAATTACTCGAAACTTTCAGAAAAAATGGCTTGGTGAAAGCGGCTGAATTATTTGCAAAAATCACTAAATAAGTAACGAAAAGGAACTTGCAGCGAGCGAATTTTGTTTTTTTACAAAAAAATAGAAAAAAATTATGGTCGATTATACAGAAAGTAACATTAAAAGTACAGAACGCAACGAGCTACAACTTCTTATCAATCAATTAAATAAACACGTTGAAAAAAATGATGATGAGAGGTCAATCATTATTCGGGTCGGAGACACACCTAAATTATTGGAAATGTCCGGTGAAACATTCTATTTTTTGAAATTAATTTTAGAAGGACTATCAAAAGGACAATCTGCCACAGTAGAATCCCATGAAAAGGAAATCAACGTAGAAGAAGCCGCTAAAATATTTTTTCATCTTGCCCACGTCATGTCGAAGAATTATTGGAGAAAGGAGAAATTGCCTATCGGGAGGAAGGTGGTGAAAAATTGATAAAATTGGGTGAAGTCATGCGGTATGATAAAAAATTGAGGATTCAAAGAAGAGAAGCACAGGCAGAACTTACCAAAATATCGCAGGAAATGGGTTCGTATGATATGCACGATAACCCTTTAGGGATGAAAAGATAATAAACGTTACATCTTCACGCCGTTATTTTTTCTTTACACGAGCCAAATTTGACGCGAATAACGGGTTATTTAAGGAGAATTTGGTGAAGTATAAAGGAAAAAGAACAAGTCAAGATGTAATGTTTATTGTCTTTTCATCCCTTAGTGAAGAAATAATTTAAAATTGTAATTTTTTGTTTATTAATATTTTTTGTTTCATTTTTATAAAAAAAGAAAAAATATGATTAAAAATATCGAAGGTATTAGTGATGCGGAACGAAAGATAGCGCAATTCTTTATTGAAAAACTAACTGATTATGTTGGTGAAATTGATAAAAGTGGTGACAGTTCTATTAGGATTCATAGTGAAGATTCAAGTGAAGTATTACACATTCCGAATGAGTTTTTTTACTCACTGAAATCCGTTTTACATGGAATATCGGAGGGGAAAACTGTGACGGTAGAACCTTATGATGAAGAAGTTAGCATAGAACGAGCGGGTGAAATACTCATGTTTTCTGATGCTCATGTCGAAAAATTATTGGATAGTGGAGAAGTTCCTTATCGAGAAACGGACAGTGGCGAAAAATTGATAAAAATGAACGAAGTATTAAAGTACAAAGAAAAATATAAACCAATCCGTAGAAGGAACTTAGAAATCCTTGTGGAAGAAGCACAAAAACTAAATCTCGGATATTAATGAGAGATTTTACCGAATTTAAAGTCGTTTTAGATGCTTGCGTATTATATCCTGCACCTGTACGCGACATCCTTCTGAATCTCGCCGAGCAAGAAATATACACTCCTAAATGGTCAAAAATCATTGAAGATGAGTGGCTTAGAAATCTCTTAAAAAATCGTCCTGATTTAAAAGAAGCCAACCTTAAAAGGACAATCAGTGCTATGGAGCGAGAGTTTACAGGTGCCAATGTCACCAACTTCGAACATCACATTCCTACCATTCAAATCCCTGACCCTGACGATAGACACATAGTAGCTTGCGCCATTCAATGTAAAGCTGAAATTATCGTCACTACGAATCTAAAAGACTTTCCGACAGAAGAATTGGAAAAATTCGATATTATCGCTCAACATCCCGACGACTTCATTTGTGATTTATTCAAAATGGATAAAAATGCTGCCATAAAAGCCCTTAATGTTCAACTCAAATTCCCAAAAATCCTCCCCAAACAAAAGAAGAATTATTAGAAACCTTCAAAAAACAAGGCTTACCCAAAGCCGCAGAATTATTTAAATCTGAACGATAAATCCATTTTAAACTTAGACTTAAACTTAATCTTAGACTTAATAAACGACACTATGACAACACAAATTAAAACCTTCGCAGACTACCAAGAAGTATATAAACGCAGCGTAGCTGACCCCGAAGCATTTTGGGCTGCCGAAGCTGATACTTTTCACTGGCAAAAAAAGTGGGACAAGACCCTCGAATGGGATTTTAGAAAGCCAGATGTCAAGTGGTTTATGGGTGGTAAATTGAACATTACCGAAAACTGCCTTGACCGACATTTGGAGACGCGCGGTGGCCAAGTCGCGCTACTTTGGGAACCCAATAATCCCGATGATGCCGTCAAAACATACACTTATAAAGAACTACATGCCGAAGTCTGCAAAGTTGCTAATGCACTCAAAGCCAACGGAATAGGCAAAGGCGACCGCGTTTGTTTCTATATGCCGATGGTACCCGAATTGGCGATTGCCGTACTCGCTTGTGCGCGGGTGGGGGCGATACATTCGGTCGTATTTGCGGGCTTTTCTGCCAACGCACTTGCCGACCGTATCAAGGATGCGACTTGCAAAATAGTCATCTGTTCGGACTACAACAATCGTGGCGCGAAATCCATTCCCGTCAAGAAAGTCGTGGACGATGCGATGGCGATGGGTTGCGATAGTATTGAGACCGTTTTGGTACATAAAAATACGGGCGGTGAGGTCACGATGGGCGCGAAAGACAAGTGGTGGCACGATGAAGTGGACGGACAATCTGCCGACTGCCCCGCCGAAGTGATGGACTCCGAAGATATGCTGTTTATTCTTTATACATCCGGCTCTACGGGCAAGCCCAAAGGCGTGGTGCATACCTGCGGCGGTTACATGGTCTATGCTGAGTTTAGCTTCCGCAATGTGTTCCAATACGAGGAGGGCGATGTCTATTGGTGTACGGCGGATATTGGGTGGATTACCGGGCATTCGTATATTATATATGGACCGCTTTTGGCAGGTGCGACGACGATTATGTTTGAAGGCGTACCGACCTATCCCGATGCCGGACGCTTCTGGCAGATGGTGGAAAAACACAAAATTAACCAATTCTATACCGCACCGACGGCGATACGCGCACTGATGGCAAAAGGTGATGAACACGTCACAAAATACGACCTTTCTTCGCTCAAAACCCTCGGCACGGTCGGCGAACCTATCAACGACGAAGCATGGAAATGGTACAACGAAGTCATCGGCAAAAAGAACTGCCCAATAGTAGATACGTGGTGGCAGACCGAGACAGGCGGCATTATGATTACGCCGCTACCGAGCATCACCGAGCCACTCAAACCGTGCTTTGCGATGCAGCCCATGCCGGGCGTTCAGCCTTGTTTGGTGGATAAAGACGGCAAAGAAATTCACGAAAATGAAGTGGAAGGTTTGCTCTGTATCAAATTCCCTTGGCCCTCCATGATTCGCACGACGTATGGCGACCACGAGCGTTGTCGCAACGTCTATTTTTCGATGTTTGAGGACAAATATTTTACGGGCGATGGCTGTCGTCGCGATGCCGACGGACACTATCGCATCATTGGTCGCGTGGATGATGTCATCAATGTTTCGGGTCACAGACTCGGTACAGCGGAGGTCGAAAATGCCATTAATCAGCATCCTGATGTGGTCGAATCCGCAGTGGTCGGCTACCCGCACGACATCAAGGGACAAGGGATTTACGCCTACGTCATCACGCAAAACGCCAACCCGGATGTGGATGCTTTCCGCAAAGAATTGGTCGCCGTAGTGAGAAAGGAAATCGGACCTATCGCCAAGCCGGATATGATTCAAGTCGTTCCCGGATTGCCCAAGACGCGCTCGGGTAAAATCATGCGCCGTATCCTCCGAAAAATCGCTTCGGGCGATACGTCGAATCTGGGGGACGTTTCTACTTTGCTGAATCCGGAGATTGTGGAGGCGGTGAAGGATGGGGCTTTGGTATAATAATTAATAGTTAACGATTAATGATTAATGACGAGCAAACGTAAAATCTAAAAATCAACCGTCTTTCCGCACCCCGATGCGGAATCTGCCAGATGACAGGACGGGATTTTTAGATGCAACGATGAAATAGAAAAGCCGGACTTTTGTCCGGCTTTTTTTTTTGTGAGAATCAAGATGGAGTGGGGGGAGAGGGTTTCCCCTCTCCAGTGCCAAAATCTTGATTTAGTTGATAGTCAGCTCGCAAAGTTATAGGTCATCTCGCATGGAAAAAGGTTAACCCCACATGTAGGCACCCACTCCGAAAAGTATGATTTTTAAGCTATTATTTGTATTCATAGATTTGCTGTTGATTAATTCGGTTATAAAAAATTTTATAAAAAAAACTATCCAGAACCCTATGCCTGTAATCAATTCGAGCATTATATCAACGTTTTCACTCAAGCTCTTTATTTTCGGGGAAATTAATTACACAATAAATACAAATTGTGAGGCAAAAAAGTTCGCTCCATGAAAATGTTTATTTGGTTATCAGAATACAAATCATTACTTTTACGTAGTACGTATTAATAGTAATCTCTATTGAAGAAAAGGGTGAAATTCCCGGCAGTAGTCGTTAGAGCCGACAGGGTAAGTTAAGACAGGTGGGACAGACGTCGGTCCTGCCTTCGCTATTAAATAGCATTTTTGACTTGCGGTGGGTAGTAGGTGGGGCAAATCAGTCCTGTCTGCATCCCATAAAACTTTGATTTACTTCGTCAATCGAGCTAAAAGTTCTTCAAGCGGTTCTTCAATATTCAAATCCTTTGCTTTCGCAAAAAAAATCAATTCTCCCTTGCCGATATCATCAAAAAGGACACTCCATGTCACATTGCGGTTTTTTTTACGTCACAACTAATAATTATTAGTATCAGGAATTAAATAAATGTACATTCTTCGCGTCGTTATTTTTTCTTTAGACAAACCAAATTTGACACGAATACTCACTGTATTTAAGAAAAATTTGGTGAAGTAGACTTTATTCTAAAATAGTTTGTATAAAAGAGGAAATAAAGATTTTTTCACTAATCAAGGCGGCTGAAATTGAGCTATGCCTTAGCATAGTGAATTTTCAGGCAACGCAGAGTAGTGGAAAAAGATTATTAACTCTATGCAAAATATTTTGGAATAAAGTCTAATATAAAGAAAAAAGAACAAGTCGAGAATATACATTTATTTTATTCCTGATACTTAGTGGATTATACAGATTCTTTTGTTTTCATTTCCAAAAAAAATCCGCTCAATCCGCACAATCCGTGTTCTATCACCTACCGTACTTCCACTTCCCAGCCAAAAGCCTCCATCATCTTATCAAAAATCGCCGTATTTTCATAAAATCCTGCGAAAGCTTCCGCACCCGGTCCATAGGCAAAAACAGGAATTAAATCTGCCGTATGATAATCCGAAGTAAATGTTCCCGTGGTGATTTCGCCCATCTTCGAGCCTTTGTTGATGGCGTAGCCGCCTGTTTCGTGGTCGGCGGTGATGATGACGAGCGTTTCGCCGTCTTTTTCTGCAAAGTCTAAAACTTCACCAATCGCCTCATCAAACTCCAACATCTCCGAAATAATGTAGTCAGAATCATTGGCATGACCGCCCCAGTCGATTTGCGAACCTTCAATCATCAAGAAGAAACCCTTGCCGCGATTTTCGAGAAAATTCATTGATAATTTCGTTGCCGGAACGAGGTAATCGCGCCCTGCTGCCTTCGTCAGCGGGTCGCTATCGGAGGTCAGATAAGCATAGTTTTTATCCTGACTTACAGAAGTCGGCAAATCGCCCTCCAAGTAAGTTCCGACGTTGTAACCCTTTAATTTTAAGGTGTTTAGCAAGTTTTTCTTATCGGCTCTACGGTCAAAATACTTCTTTCCACCGCCTACCCAAAAGTCCACATCGGTCTTTAAAAAATCCGCTGCAATCTCCTCATACATCTTGCGTTTAGGCTGGTGCGCCACGAAAGATGCAGGCGTCGCATGTATGATGGTCGAGGTCGCCACCAAGCCCGTTGCCAGTTCATTATCTTCGGCATATTCCAGTATCGTTTTGACGGGCATTGTGTCCATATCCACGCCAATCGCGCCATTATAGGTTTTCACGCCGCAAGCGAATGAAGTTGCCGCTGCCGCCGAGTCCGTCACAAGGTCGTTGCCCGCATAAGGTTTGTGCAAACCAATGACTTTACAACGCTCCAAATTCAGTTGATTATTATTCTCATAAAGCCCTGCGGTAATCTGCGTAATACCCATACCATCACCCACCATTAGGATAATATTTCGCGGCTTTTTGGCAATGCCCATTGTTACGGGGTCGGGCGTTTCCACCTGCATTTTTGTTGATGTTGGTAGCACTACGGTTGATTGTTTGGTCGTACCACAAGCTCCTACAAGCGAGATTAAAACGGTAAATATAGCACTTCGTAACACAGACATTCCTATCTGTACTGTATGTAGAGATTCATCTTTTCTACTATAACAAATATTTTTTTTCATTGTGTTTTTTTATTAATTATAAATTAATTATGACGAAAAAACAGACGAGAATACCCATATTACCTTACACAGACAAGAATGTCTGTGTTACGTCTTATAAGTTGTCTGTGTTATGCAAAAGTACAAATACAAGTCCATACATAGATTAAGCTAAAGTTAAAATTGTAAATCAAGTGTTGCTTTTCTTATCTTCGCCACGATTTTTTAATGGTTAATAACTGATTTTCGCTATGCGAAAACACAGGAAGCTACTCATTAATCATTAATCATTAACCGTTCATCATTATAAAATTATGAATATAACAGTAATAGGCGCAGGCGCGATGGGCAATGGAATTGCACACGTTTTTGCTATGAAAAATTATAAGGTCAACTTGGTCGATACTTCGCAAGATACCTTAGATAAAGCCCTGAAAACCATTGAGAAAAACCTTGACCGCATGGTGAAGAAAGAACGAATTAGTGAAGCGGATAAGTCGGCTGCACTCGGCAATATCACGACATTCACCGACATGAGCGAGGCAGTCAAAACGGCGGATTTGGTCGTAGAAGCGGCTACCGAAAATGTGGATTTGAAGAAAAAAATCTTTGCACAAATGGACGAACACGCCCCTGCAAATGCGATTTTGGCGACCAATACTTCGTCGATTTCTATCACACAAATTGCAGCAGTCACGAAGCGTCCCGAACAAGTCATCGGAATGCACTTTATGAATCCTGTGCCTGTGATGAAGCTCGTCGAAGTGATTCGCGGCTACGCGACAAGCGATGCCGTGACGCAAACCGTGATGGACATGTCCAAAAACTTGGGCAAAATTCCCGTTGAAGTCAACGACTATCCCGGCTTCGTGGCGAACCGTATTTTGATGCCGATGATCAATGAAGCGATTATCACTTTGCATGAAGGTGTGGCGGGTGTCGCGGAGATTGATACGGTGATGAAACTCGGCATGGCGCACCCCATGGGACCGCTACAACTCGCTGATTTTATTGGACTTGACGTGTGCCTTTCTATCATGCGTGTGCTGCACGATGGCTTTGGAAATCCGAAATACGCGCCTTGTCCTTTACTTGTAAATATGGTGACCGCAGGTAAACTCGGACGAAAATCAGGCGAAGGTTTTTACGCTTATACAGCAGGAAGTAAGGATGTCGTTGTGGCAAGTAGTTTTCAGAAAACGACAACCGTAGCGTAACGCCTCCGACTTGCGTCCGCATACTATATATTTTTTTTCGGAAAAAAACTAACGCAATAGAACGCGGATTAGGCGGATTGAACGGATGACGCGGATTTTTACGTAGCGTAACGCATCCGATTTGCGTCCGCGTGCTATATGTTTTTTTTTCGGAAAAAAACTAACGTAATGGAACGCGGATTTGACGGATTGAATGGATTTTTGCGGATTTTTTATTTGGAAAAATATAGATGTCAGGCATTTTGTAAATGGCTGACATCTGATTGTTTTGAAATTTGTTTTTATTACCTAAAATTGGTAACTTGCAAATAAAATAATTTCAATGGGAAAAAATACATCTATATCACTGGGGAATCATTTTGAAGGTTTCATTTCAAATATCGTCGAAGACGGACGTTATGCCTCTGCAAGTGAGGTACTTAGAGCGGGGTTAAGGCTTTTGGAAGAACAAGAAAGTAAATATAAACTATTGAGGAACGCCTTAACAGAGGGTGAAGAAAGTGGCTTTGTTGAGAATTTTGACTCCACCTTACTGTTGCAATCTTTACAGGACAAAAAAAAATTATCTAAAAATAGCCCTGCGCTTCCAAATCACACACTTACGTATGATGAATTATTAGATGTTATTTTTGAGTCAAAAGAACAAATCAAAAACGGTAACTTCTATACTATGGAAGAAATGAAAAAGCGTATCGAATCATGGAAGAACAAATAAAGCTTGTATGGTCTCCCCGTGCTTCTGATATGCTGGAAGATATTCACGAATATATTAGCGAATACAGCTTAAAAGCTGCCTATAAATATATTGATGGTATCTATAATTCCGTGGCAAAGCTTGAAAAGTATCCTGAATCCTGTTCTCCTTGTAAAAATTCTAAATTAAACGCCGAAGGTTTTCGATGCTGCTTGTACCGAAACCATATCATTGTTTACGAATTCATACAAAATCAAGTCGAAATTCTCGCCGTTATTTATTCTAAAATAGACCCCGATAGAATGATAGATTTAATTGGTTAAGAAAATCCACAAAAATCCGCATTCTATTCCGTAAATTCGTAGTAAACAAACCGTTTTTACTATGAAAAATATTCTTTCCCTCTGTTTAATTACGCTATTTTCCACGTCCATTTTCGCACAAAATGACGCCCAACGTCTCGTCACTGCCATGCTCGGCGAAACGCCTATCGGAGAAGATTTGCAAGAACTCTGCGATGAAATCGGCGGACGAGTCACCGGCTCCGTAGCCAATGAACAATCCGTCGAATGGGCTATCGAAAAGTTTACACAAGCTGGTGTGAAAGTCGATAAAATGGCGTTCAAAATGCCTTCTTTATGGTTGGAAAAATCGACGACCGCGACCATTTCCGGCGCGACCAATTTTACGCCTCAAATCGTCTCCAAATTCTATTCTCCTGCCAAGACTTACACCGGAAAATTGCTCAACGGCGGTATGGGAACAGCCGAAGATTTTGAGCGATTGGGCACACGTGCGAAGGGTGCATTTGTATTGGTAGAAACGGAAATTTGCTTCGATATTGGGGGTTTATTTGCCGAATATACTGCGGCTTCCAAGACCGAAGATTTGGCGCGTGCGGCGGGGGTGCAAGGCTTGGTTTTTATGTCCTCTCGTCCGAATAAATTGTTATATAGTTTTGTCTCAAAAAAAGTATATGATAACGAAATGCCTCAACTCGTCATGGCGCGAGAAGACGCCAAGCGATGCCAACGTAATTTGCAGGAAAACAAGGCTTTACAAATAGAAATTACGATAGACGCGGAGACGGGCGGCGAATATACTACGCATAATGTCATCGGTGAAATACGCGGTAGCGAAAAGCCAAATGAGGTCATCATAATCGGCGCACATCTCGACTCATGGGCATTAGGCACAGGCGCGAATGACAACGGCTGTAATGTAACGATGATGATTGATATAGCCCGCCAAATGCAACGACTCGGCATCAAGCCAAAACGCACGATTCGTTTCGCGCTATGGAATGGTGAAGAACAGGGTTATTTCGGCTCGTGGGCATACACGGACAAGCAAGGCAAAAAGCTCAACAAACATATCATGACGATGTCGGTGGATATTGGTAGCGGTGCGATTTTCGGCTTTTTTACCAACGGTAGAAAGGAACTCATGCCTGCACTTGACGAAGTTCTAAAACCCGTACAGATTTTCGGAGATTACAAACACGTTGACGCAGCGATAGTTGGTACAGATAATTTTGATTTTATGATGGAAGGCGTGCCAAATCTCGTCGCCAATCACCTCTCTACAAATTATGGCAGAACCTACCACTCCGCTTCGGATACTTACGATAAAGTCGATTTGAAATCATTGAAAATCAACTCGGCTATCATCGCGGCTGTGACGCTTGGTTTTGCCAATTTGCCGGATGAAAAAATCACTTGGAAACGCCATTCGCATGAGCAAATCGAAGCTTTAGTGGAGGAGCAAAATCTTGAATTTTCGATGCGGATGTTTAATGTGTGGAAGGCTTGGGCGGAAAGTGAAAGAGGACGACAGAAATAAACACTCATCGGTAGTAAATCAGAATTTTTACTCTATCAGCATTCGGTTGATTTTTTAGCTTTCCGCGTGTGTATATTTTTGTCTTGCTGCTTGAAAATGACAAAACTTCCTTGATAGAGCGGCTATATTTTAGCGGCATATCTTTGACGGAAAATCCCGTTAATTTATCATGATATTCAATAATAATAACATATTCAATTGTCTCAAAATCAACCTTATCAAGCTTCATTTTGAGACTTGTTTTTTTCACGGGTTTTAATTGATAATTTTCAAAATCATTATCACTTAATACAAATTCATCTATTTGCTGCGTAGCTGTCGGGTCACGATAAGAGATGTTTTTCCCCTTATTAGTCATAAATCGCAGGGGCTGCATATCGCATTTTTCGGTCGTATCGGTCTTAGAAATCAGGTTTACATCGTCAATCGCATAAATACATGTTGCTACGGGTATAGGTCTTTGTTCTCCATAAGTTTTCAAATCTTTCTTTTTGATTTTTTGGGGAAAATCGTAAGTCAAATTACCGATATACACATACTTTTCTCCACCTTTTGCCTTGTATTCGCAGCTTACTTGTACATATTTTTTGTCATCTTTTGATGGTAAATTTATGACACAATCTTGCGATAAAATAGTTGGTTTAAAATTATCACCTGCTACCCAATTCGTTTCTTTTCTCTGTTTTTTCTTTCTTTTTTGATACCGTACATATCCGTCAAAATGATGTTGGGTGCTATCGAAATGAACATCTATGGAATTGATGTAATGATTGCCACTAAACGGGCGTATCCAAAAGGATAGCTCATAGGTGTTGTTTTTTATTAGCGGTTTACAGGTTTCGCCTACGATATTTTTAATGTGATATTTTCCATCAGGCGTAGCATGTAAAGGCATCAACTCAATATACACAAAACCACTATTACTTCTACCTGTTTTAGAGTAGCGAGTATTATAAGTAGGTTTTTGGGTGTCAATGAAGTTCCAATACGGAGAACTCACATGTACATGGCTTCTCTTTTTATCTAAGTTCCAAAGTAAGGAAGTATCACGTCTATTTCCTTTGTAAGACTGTCCATCAATAGTGGTTTTTGAAAAATCAATAAGTGACAATTCCTCGAAGTCTCCATTGAGTATCAGGTTTTTCTGCCCATAAACAGCAGTATAGAAAAAGATGGGGACTAATAAAAGTCCCCATAAATATTTAATTATTGGCATAATTTTATAAATCGTCATAACACCAACAACCACTTGAACAATTTACATCACTACAACTATCCGTTCCCCAAATACCAAAACATGTGCTGTCCGGAGCTGACGCAGACCCTCCATAACATACAATTATAAGTGCATCAACATCGCCACCTGTATCTGTCGGCGCATTGATTAATCGACTGGCTAACCTACTTTGTGCTGCCAAATCTCCACTCATCAATATGCGGACTTCATCAGCTGAAAGAGGAATACCTTTTATACGAGGGTCTGGATTTTCGTTTATTGAATTAGTGACGAATGCTGTTGTGATTGCAAAAACAAATAAAACTGCAATTAAAAATAATTGTCTCATAATTTTCTTAAATTTGCGTTGAAAAATAAAGTTGATGCAGTCTTTTAAGTTGACTGCGACTGCTTTTTTATGCCGTATGATGCTCCTGCAATGAGCGTGATACGGCTTTTTTGATAAGGGTTTGCGTGTACATATACAGGTGCACGTATAGGCGCACACTTCGTTCTTTTCATATTCGAGTATTATTTAAGGTGGATAAAAATATCGCTATCAACGTATCATAAATACGTCGTACGATGTGATTTTTTTTCTTAAAAATATTATGCAGAAGAAACCTACATTTTGAAGATAAGACCGCCGCTTGAGGCTTTATTGGTCGTTTTTATGCTTTTTTGTTCTGCGTTTTTATGCTTTTATAAAATAATTTATATGGAAATATACCCCCCCCCGAAATAAATATCCAAATTTTTATACAAAAAAATAAAAAGTTTAACATATTTTTTTTTAAATTATTTGAGCAAAATCTCGAATTTTCGATGCGGATGTTTAATGTGTGGAAGGCTTGGGCAGATGGTACGCGCGGACGGAAATAATGATTAAGAACGAGGCATAAATAAGTCCACTCATGTGAGAAAACTCAAAGTATTTTCCTTAATTTTAAACATTATATCGACTTTCTAAGTTGTATTCATTCGTATGAAAAGCAAAAACATTCATACATTATTTTTAAATTTAATACTTAAAAAGTCAGCATGATTTCAAGCTATTTTCTTCCTACAAATACCTTTAAAACAAAACCATTTTCCCTTGTAGCAGCATTTTTGATGATACTCATATCATTGAGCAGTTGCAAAAAAGACGATGAAGAACAGCCCGTCGAATTTCCTGATGAAGTGACGGTCACTTTTGAAAACCTAAGACCCGAAGGCATCGAATACAACAAAAACAACACGACATTTCTACTCGGTTCGCTCACGATGGGCGATGTATTTGAAGTCGATTTTGAAGGAAATTATACCAACTTCACCAATGATACATCGTTACTCGCTTCTGCCGGTATTCATATTGATTATGAGGCAGATAGGCTATTGGTGACTTCCATCGACCCAGGTGCTTTTGGTGGTGCGAAAAACGTAGCCGGTATCAATGTGTATCAACTTTCGACCAAAGAAAAAATCGCGGAAGTTTCATTTTTAGACCTGCTACCCGATGCCGCTTTTTTCACACCAAATGACATCGCTGTTGATGGCGCAGGAAATATCTATGTGACCGACTTTTTCGGAAATGTCATTTATAAAGTAGATGCGAATTACGAAGCCAGCGTATTTTCGGATAGCCCGGCATTGGTCGGACCAAATGGCATAGATTACCATCCCGACGGCTACCTTTTGGTGTCCAATTTACTGGCAGGTCAGCTACTGAAAGTACCAACAGCAAACCCTGCCGATATGAGCGTGGTAACGATTGATAATGAGTTATTTAGCGGCATGGACGGCATCGTGTATAAAGCTGATGGTAAGTTGGTAGGCATCACGAGTTTCGAGACATTGGTAGAACTTAGCAGCACTGATGACTGGGCTTCTGCCACCGTAGATAACAGCAAAGCACTCGCATCACCCGGAACGACCGTAGCCGTAACACCCGAAGGCAATAATTTTGCTTTACTCACCGATGTAGCCAATCAAATGGTCTTTACAGATTGGGTCATTGAACAGATTGTTTTTTAATGGTTAATGGTAAACGGTTAATGGTTAATGACACTTTTTCGCAAAGCGAAAACAAAAAAATTAATCATTAATCGTTAACCATTAATCATTATCTCAACACCGCCATTGCAATCCGCAGCTTACCGTAATCAATCGTACCATTCAGATGTTCAAAAATGGGTTTCAAGCCCTCGGCATTGGGCAGGTCGGTCATGGCGGTTTTTACTTGTTCAATTTCCTGTTCGGAAAGCAATTTTTCCACGTCTATTTCATATCCTTCTATCATCGCACGCGATAGGTAGCCGTAAATTGTGCCGACTTTTATACCGCGTATGAGGGCAATTTCTTCAGGCGATTTGCCACTATCAAGTAGTTGCCAAGTCTCAATATGTGCGGGCATTTTAGCGGTTCGTGTGGTGGTAGTTTTGGCACGGCGTACAGCAGCTGAAGCTTCAGGTAATCTGTAATCATTCTCAGGACGTCGTCCTGTATATTCGTCGATAGCGCGAAGGAATTTTTCGCCATATTTTCGGGCTTTATGCTCCCCTACTCCATTGACCTGCAGAAACTCACGGATATTGGCAGGCATACGTGCCGACATATCTTCAAGGCTCGCATTGCTGAAAATAACATAAGAAGGTTTGCCAATTTCTTCTGCAAACTGATTCCTCAAATTGCGGAGGTGGTCGTACAAACCATCATCGTATTCGAGCGTAACTTTTACCTTTTCGAGTTTTACTTTTTTCTGTTCTTCCTGACGCTCTTTGACCGTCTCAAAATCAACGAGATTTACTTTTTTCCCTTTAAATAAAATATCTTGGGAAAGCGATGTGAGTTTGAGGCGATATTTGTCTTTATAATCCAATTCCATGACGCCTTGTTGCACAAATTGCTGGATATAAAGCAGCCATGCAAATTGGGTCGTTCTCGCTCCTGCGCCAAAGGTTTTTACTTGGTCAAAACCCATCTCGCGCACACCCGCCGAATACGAACCTTTCAAAACATCAACCAAAAGCGACATATTGACCTGTTCTTTGCAGCGATGAATCGCGGAAAGTGCCATTTGTGCGAGGGTCGTACCATCGAAATATTTAGGCGGATTTTTACATACATCACAATTGCCGCAATCGCCATCCGCCGGAGTTTCGGAGAAGTAGGAAAGCAAAATTTTTCGTCTGCATACCTGCGCCTCTGCGTACTCGCGCATACGTTCGAGTTTGGCTAACTGAATGTTTCTATATTGTTCATTATCAACATCTTGAATAAAATTTAATTGGGTTTGTACATCCGAATAACTGTAAAAAAGTATCGTTTCCGCAGGCTGCCCATCACGCCCGGCACGTCCGATTTCTTGATAATATCCTTCCAGATTTTTGGGCATATTGTGGTGAATGACAAAACGCACATCCGATTTGTCGATACCCATTCCGAAGGCTACCGTCGCACAAATAATTTTTGTTTTACCTTCTATAAATTCATCTTGAATACTGTCGCGCATATCGGCACTCAATCCGGCGTGGTAATAGTTGGCAGAAAATCCGGCGGCTTGCAGCTTGGCAGCGATGCCCTCTGTACCTTTTCGGCTACTGCAATAAATGATACCGCTCGCATCTTGGTAGCGGCTGACGATTTGGCGGATTTGTTCCCATTTTTTGCGTCCGGGCAGTACGGCGAGCGAGAGGTTGGGACGGTCAAATGAGGAGATAAAAAACAGCGGACTATCTAAGCCCAACAACTCCCCGATGTCAGAGCGTACTGCCTTATCTGCCGTAGCCGTGAGTGCGACCACAGGTACTTCGGGCATGTGGCGTTTGATGATGTATAGCTTGCTGTATTCGGGTCGAAAGTGATGTCCCCAACTGCTACAACAATGCGCCTCATCAATAGCTACGAGCTTGACATTCAAAGTTTTGACATAAGATAAAAAGCTGCCTGAAAACAGGCGTTCGGGCGAGACATAGAGGAGTTTGATAATGCCATTTTGGATGTCAGCATTAATTTCTGCTTCTTCTATCGAGCTGAGACTGGAGTTGAGAAATGCCGCCGCAACACCATTGGAACGCAAGGCTTGCACTTGGTCTTTCATCAAGGCGATGAGGGGAGAAATCACGAGCGTCAAGCCATCCAAAACAAGCGCAGGCATCTGAAAACAAAGCGATTTGCCACCACCCGTAGGCATGAGTACTACGGCATCATTGCCCGCCAAAATATGTTCAATAACTTCCTTTTGTTGCGGACGAAAGGTCGAATAACCAAAGTATTTTTGGAGCGTTTGTTCTAATGGTATCTGTACATCTTGCATAGTGTTCCGCTTGTGTCGTTTTTATTTAAATATGGCTTAAAGATAAGAAATAAAATACAAGTGGCGGTTAATTTTTTATGTTGAAATTTATTAGAACAGATGAAATAATACGCATTTGTTTTCTTTATTTCAAATAAAATATAATTGAAATTTGTTTTATTATTTTTTCATAAAAAATTAATAATCAGCTATTTATTTAAAAATTTAAAATTATTTATATTTTTAAATCATTCAAAATTAATGTAAAATTAATCTTTAGGAAACTTTAACTTTTCTATCTTTGCAAATGTAATATTTAGGCAAGCCAACATGAAACCGAAAATGTCTTTCTCATTTCTCATACCCAATCAACTTGACCGACATTTCTTCTTAGGTTTTTCCTAAATGAATTTTAGTATTTTAATAAAAATTAAAATGAAGACTTTAAAAACTTTTTTGATGGCTCTTGTGGCTATTGCCTTTTGTGCGGAGTTAAACGCGCAGACTATTTGGACCGAAGACTTTGACGGTTCAAATACGACTAATGCGCCTACACTTACCGGCGAATGTACTGATGAAACTGGTGATTACTTTGGAATAGTAGGTAGTGCAGACATCAATATTACGTATGGAGGTGCTATCGGTAATTTTTTGAGCGCACAAGATACTGACGATATTGTTGCTGATGCTGTAAGTGGTTGCATGGCAGGAAGTGTTGCTGTTTCTGCTGATTTTACGGATATTGATGTTTCATCGTGTGGAGCAGAGTTGTATTTGTGTTTTGATATAGCTGATGCTCCTGCCTCAAACGGTGCAAATGACTGGGATGCGTCTTCCTCAATAGTCGTCAGTGTAGACGGGGCATCAGTTGCTAATTTTGCAGGTACAGAGACAAATTCAGTAGGAGTTGCCAACGGTGATGCTACTTCGACCTGTACTGTGGGGGGAACTTTTACAACTTACTGTTCAATGGTAACTATTCCTGCCGACGGAACAGCAGATATAAATATAGCAATTAACGGTATGGATGCAGCTGACGAAGATGTCGCTGTTGATAACATTACTTTCATTTGTGGCGTAGCAAACCTGCCAGCAGCAAATACAGATTTTGCTGATTGTGAACCTTCTGTCTGTGACCTGATGCTCGTTGAGGGTACAGCCACTTGTGATGCCAATACTACGGGAACGGATACCTACACAGCGATATTTACTTTTACGGATACCGATGGACTGGGAACTTACACCGTCACCGCGTCAAACGGTACACCTGACATGGCAACTGTGGTTGACATGGCTTCGGGTACAATCACTGTAACAGGAGCTACCGAAGGTATAGATGTGGTATTGACGATAACCGATGGTACTGATTGTAATTTAATGGTTACTGTCATGACTCCTACTTGTACTGATGCTTGTCCCGACATCACTGATAGCACACTATCAGCCACGGTTGGCGGTATGGCTGCTACCGATATTTGTTCGGGTGATGCAGTAACCGTCTGCATAGATGTAGACTTGACGAATGACCCGACTGCCATAGTTGAGTTTTCTAATGACGGCGGAGCTACTTGGGTTGACGGAACGCCTGATATGCTTGTACCTCCGGTCACAACTCATACTGTTACAGTAAATAATAGTTCAACACCTTATAACATATCTCCAGGTCCCTACTATATTGGGGATATGGTGAGTTATGAAGGAAATAACGTTCATCCAATAACAATCACAGCCCCCTCGGGCGGTGCTTTAGTTTCGGGAGCTACGTCTAATGGAACGTTTACGGCAGCAGCCGGAACATATAATTTCCAATGTGACGTACATACTCCGATGTCAGGAAGCATAACTTTTGTAGAGCGTCCACAAGCAACGGAATTCTGCGTGGATTTTACAGAAACAAATACAGCTTGTAACCCTGCTATCGTTTCATATCAGGCACAATTTAATGCCGCTACTTTAGCTGATGTGACTTGTAGCTTGGATAATCAGACAATGGGTGCAGGCGGTGCTGCCGTTTCGGTAAATGTATATCCTATACCAACTGCACCAATGATTACAGTTGATGATGCAGTTTGTAATTACACCATCATGCCTGCCTGTCCGAACGATGTCTTGACACCTGACACTTTCGGACCTGCGACTCCGGGTGATGATCCGGCTGCATTCGATATAATGGTCAGCAACGCAGGTGGCTGTATGGCTACTTTCAGCGTAGATCCGCCTGTTTGTCCGATGGATATGGATATGGCTTGTGCGATTACTGACTTGGTCGTAACACCTACGGCTTGTAATCCTGATGATAATACTTATTCTTTAGATATTTCATTTACAGTGACCAATCCGGGAGCTTCGGATATGTTCAATGTAGATGTCTGTGGTACGGCTTTCGGTCCTTTTGCTTATTCGGCTTTGCCGCTTAATATACCCGGCTTGACCGCTGACGGTACTGTGGGATGTACTGTAACTGTAACTGATGCAGATAATGTAGGCGGTGGAACAGGCGGTACTATCGTCCCGACTACTGCCGATGATGTTTTTGTATCTTTTGTACCGGACGGCTTGGGCTCTGGCGGTGGTGTAGATGAGTGTGACAGTGAAAGCGTAACTATCCACAACTTTGCTACCGATGCAAGCGGTACTTGTGTGACGATTGACATTTCAGATTTTACGCTGACGGATAATGTTGGTGTATTTTATACATTCCCTGCCGGAACGACTATTCCTCCGGGCGGTTCATTGACATTGACCTCTACCCAAATGGTCGGACCATGTACAGGTACAGCCGGAATGGGAGATGGCGGTGGTTCTCAATTTTCTAATAGTGGTGATAATGCTTTATTGAGTGATGCGAGTGGCGCAGCGATAGATGATACAGGAACAGTAGATGGAGACCCCGGAGTAGAATATGAAAGTCCTGCCCTGGCTGCGGCAGGTGGTGCAGGTAGTGCCGTTTGTGGTGGTGCAGCTTGTACAGCAATGTTGCCTTATGATGCGCCTGCTTCCTGTATGGTAATGTGTCCGATGGATATTGAAGGCACCTTGGGAGCTGATATGGTAGTATGTAGCGATGATCCTGCTGTTGACCTCATGGTAGTCATTACAGGTAGTGGCACAGGTCCTTACACCGTCACTTATAACGATGGCACAATGGATATAATCATAACTGGCTATAATAACGGCGATGTAATTACAGTTTCACCAACGACAACAACTACTTATACATTAGTAAACATTATAGATACCAACGATTGTGCAGGCACAGCATCCGGCACAGCACTGATTACAGTAAATGACCCACCAAATGCAGGTATGGCAGGCACAGCAATGGCTTGTTCAAATGCTGCCGATGGTGTTACAATAGTTGATTTGGACGGTGCTTTGACAGGTATGCCCGACGCGGCTGGTGTTTGGACGGAAACTACGGCTTCGGGCGTAAGTTTGACAAATACAATGATGGTTGATTTTGATGGTGTTGCGCCGGGCATGTACACCTTCACATACACTGTATCGGGCGATGCACCTTGTGCAGATGCTACGGCAGATGTCGTAGTTACGGTTAGTGATTGTTCAGTCCCTTGTCCTACAATTGATGCAAGTATAGCTGCCGATGCTACTGTATGTGCAGACAATACCGCTTCTACATTGACCGTAACTATCACAGGCGGTACAGGACCTTACACCATCATGTACAGCGATGGTACTACTCAAACCGTCGCAAATTATACTAGCGGTGACCCTATCGCTGTTTCACCAATAGCGACCACTACTTATATGCTCACAGGCGTAATGGATGCCAATATGTGTCCCGCTACATTGGGTACGACTGATGTGACCATTACAGTAGTTGATTTACCTGTTGCAGGTACTACTACACCTGCTACGGCTTGTAACGATAGCGCAGAAGGTATTTCAGTTGTTGACCTCAATAGCACATTGACCGATGCTGATGCAGGTGGTGTTTGGTCTGAAATGACAACTTCGGGTGCAGACATAACCGACCCCAACATGGTTGATTTCAACGGCATTGCGCCGGGTGTTTATACATTTGTTTACACAGTTGCAGCCACTGCGCCATGCGTAGGAGATGCTACTGTAAGTGTTGATATAACGGTTACAGACTGTGCTGTTCCCGGTTGTACTCTCGTACTTTCTCCCGAAACCGTCACTTGTGATGCCGAAACAGCAGGTACAGATACTTACACCGTTTCTATCCCATTCGATAATGGCACAGAAGGTTTTCCCGGTGGTATGAATTATACCATAACCACTTCGGGTACACTCGGTGGCGACAATCCGATGGTTGTTCAATCCGGTACGATTACGATTATTTTCAACGAAGGTTCGCCTTACGATTACAGCATTCAAGGAACGATGGGCAACCCGAATGAACTTTGCGATTTCATGATTTCGGATGCTTCACCAACCTGTGAGCCAATAGTTTGTGAAGATGAAATTGCGGGTATAGTCATTGCGGATGCAAGCTGCGACTTGACAGGAATCACTGTTACCATCACCGATGATATGGGTACTCTAATCACTACCTTGACTACAGATGCTGCGGGTGTTTACGATTCTACTCCGGCAGTATTTCCATGTGGCAACTACTTTGCAGAATTGACGGCTGGTGTTCCGGTTTGTTATGGTGATGCCGTTACAGGACCTTTAGCCTTCACTATTGATGGAGACACAGATATGATGGATACAGATGGTATAACATTTGGCAATATCATGGCTATCCCAACCGTAGGCGAATGGGGCTTGATTATACTTCTCTTATTGATGTCTATTGTTGCTGTCGTAGGCATCCGCGAGCGCAAAGCGAGCGAGGTAAATGCTTGATTTAGAAATGATTTGACATAGGTTTTTTATAAAAAAAGGGATGACGCAGTATGTGCCATCCCTTTTTTTGTGAAAAATTTTGAGATTTGAATAAAATACAGAATTGAGCTTCTATTGGTTTGGATAATAATATCATTAATTAAGGGAAGAGGAAGAAAATAATAAGTTTACGATTTCGACGAGGTTATTTTTATCCTTAGTCTTCTTCTTGAAAGAAGGAGTTTATCTGGATAAATGACTGTTTTTAAGAAAGAAAATAAGGGCAAAAGAAGCCGTCCAAATCGTGAAGTTATTATTTATTCGTTACTAAGAACATTCATTCAAAATTCACTCATTCCTCTCTAACTACGCGGATGAAATTGTATAATCGTTGACCGCAAAAAATCCGTATCCAAGTGCGTATAAATCTCCGTTGTCGTAATAGATTCATGCCCCAACATATCCTGAATGGCACGTAAATCTGCGCCTCCTTCAATCAAATGCGTTGCAAAAGAATGTCGAAACGTATGCGGACTCACCTTTTTTTTAATACCTGCCAATCCTGCTAATTTTTTTACAATCGTAAAGACCATCACGCGCGTCAATTGTTTACCACGTCGATTAAGAAACAGAATATCCGCGTGTTCCGGGTCTACTCGCTTGAGACTTTGCCTGCCATCGTGGTGTTCGAGATAAATACGTATGCTTTCCTTCGCGCTCTCCCCTATCGGAATCAGGCGTTCTTTATTACCTTTTCCAAGTATTTTGACAAACCCAATTTCGAGATACAAATTAGAAATGCGTAAACCCGTCAGTTCGCTCACTCGCAAGCCGCAGGCGTATAGCGTTTCGAGCATCGCGGTGTTTCTAATTTTAATATAATCATTCTGTTCAAATTGCAATGCGCTGATTATCAAGTTAATTTCATCGGGTGTAAGCACATGCGGTATCTTCCTATCCAATCGCGGTGCATCTAAAAGTGCCGCCGGACTTTCATCCAACAAATCCTCGACCATCAAATATTTAAAAAACGCCTTCATCCCCGAAATCACTCGCGCCTGCGAACGTGTATGTAAGCCCAATTCATTCAAATAATGTATAAATTCCTGTAAATGTGTGAGTTCAATTTCTTTATAATTCAATTCGTACTCGCGTAGCGCGAGAAATTCCACAAATTTGCCCACATCACGCAAATATGCCTCTATCGAATTTCCCGATAAAGAACGCTCCAACATCAAATACTCCCCAAAACCTTTTATATACGATTGCCACACTTTTTAATGAATGAATGAGTGAATTTTGAATGAATGAATTTTGAATGAATGAATGAATGAATTTTGAATGAGTGAGTGAATGAATGAATGAATGAATGAATGAATAGGAATGCTACAATGCTTAAATGCGATAATGGTTTTAACGCGAGAAGGAATATTGTAGCATTATAGCATTACAACACCGTATCATTATCCTCCCCTTCAGCGATATAATGGTCGAGCATATCTGCCAAATCCGGCTTTGTGACCATGCCTGCAAATCGCTGTTTCATTTCACCGCGATGAATCAACATCAAGGTAGGAATACTTTTAACTTGAAAATGTCGCTGCAAATTCGGGTTCACCTCTACATTGACTTTGCCGACGACTGCCCTACCTTCATATTCTCGCGCCAATTCATCTATCACCGGACCGATGACCTTGCACGGACCACACCATGCCGCCCAAAAATCAAGTAAAATCGGTGCATCCGCTTCCTGAATCAGGTCATTAAAACTTGTGTCTGTGACCTCGATTGCTTTTATTTTATTCTTTTTTTTGAAAAACATCTTGTAATGATTAATGGTTGACGGTTAATGATTAATTTTGATGATATGAAACAAGCAAACGTATACCTTATCGGTTTGGGTGCTATCGGTGCTACTTATGCTTCGATGGCACATGATGCCGGGCTGCATTTTTCCATAATATGCAATCCAGAAAGAAAACAACGTTACGAAAGAAATGGTTTTACCGTGAATGGAAAAACCTATAATTTCAACTATGTAACCGAACCCTTCGAGGAAGTAGATTTGATATTCGTAGTGGTCAAAGACAGGCAATTAATCGAGGCTATCGAAGAGATAAAACCCTATTTATCAAGTAATACTACAATAGTTTCGCTGATGAATGGCATTACAAGTGAGCAGATTATTATGGAGAAATTGGGGACTAAAAATGTCATTCACGCCTTCTCTATGGCGACCGACGGTGTACGCGAAGGCAGCGATATTCACTATACTTCAAAGGGCAAAATCGTATTTGGTCATCTGCTGCCCGAACAAAATATTTTTGCCGAAAAGACCGAAATTATCTTGGCACAAACAGGCATTCCCAACGAGCGAGTAGACAATATTTTGTATCGGCAATGGTGGAAATTTATGACGAATGTCGGTATCAATCAGGTTTCTACGCTATTGCGTTGTACTTATCGTGCCTTTCAATCGAAAACCCATGCAGTAGCGATTTCACGAGCTGCGATGCGCGAAGTGCTTGCAATTTCACAAAAAATAAACGTAGGCTTAACGGAAAAGGATATAGATTTCACCTTTGAAATCATGGAAAAAATGGGACCAGAAGGCAAAACTTCTATGCTGCAAGATGTGGAAGCCGGACGTACCACAGAAGTTGATATGTTTGCTGGCGAAGTGATGCGCTTAGGCAAGCAACACGGCATCCAAACACCTGTAAATGAAATGCTTTTCCACGCGATTAGTATCAGGAATTAAATAAATGTACATTCTTCGCGTCGTTATTTTTTCTTTAGACGAACCAAATTTGACGCGAA
>ENA-ORXT01001529-ORXT01001529.1-marine-metagenome-genome-assembly--contig:-NODE-1529-length-30765-cov-6.323481_pt1 | contig 30765 bp, 31 predicted proteins | sample MGYA00237868_ERZ511482 | MGnify/ENA metagenome assembly ERZ511482 | reverse complement strand
GGCGTGCAGGCGCGCAAGGACCGCGAGGACGCGATCAAGGACCGGCAGGAGCAGTCCGATACCGCCGAGCGCGAGCGTGAACGGCAGGAAGCCGACGTCAAGCGCGTGCAGGACCGCGCGAAGGCCAAGGACGAGGAGGAGAAGAGCGCCAGGATGGAGAAGGCCGAGGCCGAGGCGAAGACCGGCCCGATTCTCATGATCGAACGCATCGCGTCCAAACCGGCACAGCCCGCCCCCGCCCCGGCCCAGCCCCCCGAGCCGAAGGCCGACGAGGCCGTCGACACCGCCGCCATCGAGGCGATGAAGAACGCCGAGGCCGCCTTTGCCGATGCACCGAAAACAGCCCCGCCCGCCGCGCGCAAACCCGCCGATGTCGCCCCCGACGCGCAGCCGACCAACTCCGACACGCCGCGCATCCAGCAGGTCAAGAATGCCGAGGCCGCCTATGCCCGGGGCGATTTCCGCACCAGCGCGCGGTTGCTGATGCCCCTCGCCGACGAGGGGATGCCGATCGCGCAGTTCCTGCTGGGGCGCATGTTCAACCGGGGCGAGGGGGTCGAGGTCGATCACCTCATCACCTACAGCCTGTGGCGCAGCGCGGCGGCGAGCGGCAGCGAGCAGGCGGCCACGGCGCTGGCGAACTTCTCCAACCGCTTCGCCCCCAGCGAACTGGCCCGGGCCGAGGCGTTCCACACGTCGCGGATGCAGCGGATGCAGGCGATGCAGATGCAGACCATGACCCGGGGCCGGAACTGATCGCCGCAGCCCGCAGCCCGATCCGCAAGGACACCCGTTCCCCCGTCGGCACTCCCGGCGGGGGAACGTTCTGCCGGGGGGACGAAAGCGCGACGGTTTTCCCTGCCCGCATCGCAGGGGTGCCAATCGCGCCGGAATCATGGCAAGAGGACCGCGAAATTCCCCAACGCGGAGACTGATGCGATGAGCGACGACACCCCCCAAGGCTTCGAGACCCGCATGATCCACGCGGGCGCGGCCCCCGACCCCGCCACCGGCGCGCGCCAGACGCCGATCTACCAGACCACCAGCTTCGTCTTCAAGGATGCGGCCCATGCGGCGCGGCTGTTCAGCCTGCAGGAGGTCGGCTACATCTATTCGCGCCTGACGAACCCGACGGTTTCGGTGTTGCAGGAACGCATCGCCTCGCTGGAGGGCGGCGTGGGCGCGGTCGCGGCGGCGTCGGGCCATGCGGCGCAGTTGATGGCGCTGTTCCCCCTGATGGGACCGGGGCGCAATATCGTCGCCTCCGACAAGCTGTACGGCGGCACGGTCAACCAGTTCGGCCAGGCGATCAAGCGCTTCGGCTGGGGCGTGAAGTTCGTGGACATGGACGATACCGACGCCATCCGCGCCGCCGTCGATGACGATACGCGCGTGATCTGGTGCGAATCACTGGCCAATCCGGGCGGCGTGGTCATGGATGTCGAGGCGATCTCGGCGGTGGCCAAAGATGTGGGCCTGCCGCTGATCGTGGACAACACGATGGCGACGGCGGCCCTGTGGCGGCCCATCGAGCACGGCGCGGATCTCGTCGTCGGCTCGACCACCAAGTTCATGAGCGGGAACGGCACGGCCATCGGCGGGATTCTGGTCGATTCCGGGAATTTCGACTGGACGGCCAGCGACAAGTTCCCGTCGCTGAGCACCCCGGCCCCCGAATACCACGGCCTCAACTTCGCCGAGGCGCTCGGCCCCATGGCCTTCACCTTCCATTCCATCGCCATCGGCCTGCGCGATCTGGGCGGGTGCCAGCAGCCGCAGAATGCATTCTACACGTTGCTGGGGCTGGAGACGCTGGCCCTGCGGATGGAGCGGCACAGCACCAATGCGCAGGCGGTCGCCGAGTATCTCGAAGGCCACGCCAAGGTGGACTGGGTCTCGTATCCCGGCCTGAAATCGTCGAAATACCACGAGCGGGCGAAGAAATACCTGCCGAACGGCGCGGGCGCGGTCTTCACCATCGGCGTGAAGGGCGGGCATGAGGCGGGGGTGAAGCTGGTCGATTCGCTGAAGCTGTTCAGCAACCTCGCCAATATCGGGGATGCGCGGTCGCTGGTCATCCATTCGGCCTCCACCACCCACAGCCAGTTGACCGACGAGGCGAAGACGCTGGCGGGGGCCGGGCCGGAAGTCGTGCGCCTGTCCATCGGGCTGGAAACGGCGAGCGACCTGATCGCCGATCTGGACCGGGCGCTGTCCACCCTCTGACGCCGGCGGACGAGAAGGAACGCCGCCCCGGTTCGGGGGCGGCGTTCGATATCGCATCAGTTCACGTCGAAAGAGCCGGGAAGCGGCGGGGCATCGGTTCGGGCCGGGCCGGAGCCGCCCTGTGCGCTTGCGCCGCCGCCCAGCAGGCTGCTGACGGTTCCGGCCAGCCCCATGGCCGGGCCGAGGCTCGCGCCGAGATCGTTGACCGATCCGGCCAGGCCCGATGCCTGCCCGGCACCGGCACCCGGAACTGCGACCCCCGCACCGACACCGGGACTCGGCGCGCGCTGCTGCTGCTGTTGTTGTTGCCGCTGCGCATTGGGGTTCGGGCCGCTCTGCAGGCCGATGGCGGTGCGGTCCAGGCCCAGATCGGTCGAGACGATGCCGGAAACCGCATTGTAGGGTGCGGGCGAATCGCTCTGGGTCAGGGCGCGTTCGCAGTTCGGGGCGCATTGGTAGTTCTGCGTGACGCCCGCATTGTTCAGCACCACGCGCTTGATGCGCGGTTCGCGCACGAAGACCTCGTAGGTGACCATCTCGTTGCCCGACTTGTCGAGCACGATGATATTGGTCGAGCCGATGCTGCGCGCGGAGACGAAGATCGTGTCGTTGCCCAGCACCGTCACGTCGGCGATCAGCGGGTTGCCGACCAGGATGGTGCCCGCCGGGCGGTCCAGCCGCACGCGGCGCATGTGGTCGTTGAGGATGACGAGGCATTTCTCGCCCGTGATCGCGCCGCCGCAGGCATGCTGCTGCTGGTAGCCGAACTGTTCGTTCCCGCCGTAGCGGCTCTCGTCGTAATAGCCGTCCTTCGGCGGTTCGGCGACGACGGGGGCCGGGGCGGCATAGGCGGGAGCGTAGGGCGCGGCATAGGTTTCCATGACCGGCGGGGCGGCGGCGGTGAAGGTGGTCACGGTCGGGGCCTTCTGCGCATTCGCATAGGAATCCGACGATCCCGCGAAGGCATTCGAAGTAACGCCCGCCATCGCGACGCTCGCAAGCAGGGCCAAGGTCAAATTCCGGTGCATTCTGTCAGCCTTCTTCGATCATTCTTGTCGGAGCACAGTATGCACACGCAGTTTTGACACGCGGTTAAGCGTCGACGATTTGTTTTCCTTCTGCCGCTAGGGCTAGTGTCGGAACACCGCACAGCGTACGATGACAGAGCAGGAAACCCCCGCACGATGCCCCGCCCCCTCTTCGCCACGGCCCTCCTCGTCCTGATCGGGGCCTGCGCCGCCAGGACACCGCCGCCGCCGCCCCCTTCGGCAGGTCCGCCGCCCGCCGCCTCGGTCTTCTCGGCCCCCGTGCCGGTCGCGCGGCGGGCCGCCCCGGTCCCGGTCCCTTCCTGCAATGCCCGGCCCGAGCGCGCCTTTGCCGCGCGGATCCCCGCCGGGGGGCTGGACCCCGCCATCCTCGACCGCGCGATCCTGTATCACAGCAACCGCGCCCGGTGCCGCGCCGGGCTGCGCCCGCTGGGGGCCGATCCTGCCCTGCGCGCGGTGGCGACCGAGCACAGCCGCGACATGGTGCGCCTGGGGTTCTTCGACCATACCTCGCCGGTTCCCGGAAAGACGACGATGGGCGACCGCCTGCGCCTGCGCGGGGTTCCCTATCGCGCGGCGGCGGAGAATCTGGCCACGGCCAAGCGGTTGCAGATCGAGAGCGGCCAGCCGGTCTATCCCCTCGGGCAGGGCCGCTGCGCCTACAGCCTGACGCCCGACGGACAGCGCCTGCCGGTGCGCACCTACGGCTCCATCGCCGAAACGCTCGTGACCAGCTGGATCGATTCGCCCGGCCACCGCCGCAACCTGATGAACCCCGATTTCTCGCGCCACGGGGCCTCCGGCAGCATCGACCCGGCGGGGCGGCTGTGCGAGACGGTCAATGCCACGCAGCTGTTCGCGGGATGACCCTGCGGACGAAGGCTATTTCTTCGTGCCGGCGTTCTTCTCGACATACTCGCGCATGAAGGCCCGGATTTCCCGGGAGGCGGAGGTATCGAGGCTCTCGCAGAGTTCGACGAAGGCGTCGCGCTCTTCCTTGTGGATGCGGATCACGAGCTGGCTGTCGCGTTTCTTCTTCTTGTCCTTGACCATACCATCCGCCGCCATCGACTCACGCCCCCCCCGTGCGAGGGGCCACGATCCCGTATAGTCACCGTTGCAGAATGGTGCAAGACGCCTGAACACCCGCCCGGACTTCCGCCCAGGCCCCGAACGAATTTGACCCCCCTGCCCTGTTTCGCTACAGCCCTGTCTACACCATCCGGAGCCGACCGATGACCGATACCCCCGCCACCCCGCGTTCCTTCCAGGAAATCCTGATGCGTCTTCAGACCTATTGGGCGGGTCAGGGCTGCGCGGTGCTGCAACCCTACGACATGGAGGTCGGCGCGGGCACCTTCCACCCCGCCACCACGCTGCGCGCCCTCGGGTCGCGCCCCTGGGCCGCCGCCTATGCCCAGCCGTCCCGCCGCCCGACCGATGGCCGCTACGGCGAGAACCCGAACCGGTTGCAGCATTACTACCAGTATCAGGTGCTGATGAAGCCCTCGCCCCCGGATTTGCAGGAGCTGTATCTCGGCTCGCTGCGCGCCATCGGCATCGACTTCACGCTGCACGATATCCGTTTCGTCGAGGATGACTGGGAAAGCCCGACGCTGGGCGCGTGGGGTCTGGGCTGGGAGGTCTGGGTCGACGGCATGGAGGTATCGCAGTTCACGTATTTCCAGCAGGTCGGCGGCCATGACTGCCGCCCCGTCTCGGGCGAGCTGACCTATGGTCTCGAACGGCTGGCGATGTACGTGCTGGGCGTCGATCACGTGATGGAAATGCCGTTCAACGACCCGGACGCGCCCATCCCCCTGACCTATGGCGACGTGTTCCTGAGCACCGAACGCGAGTATTCCCGCTGGAACTTCGACATCGCCGATACCGACACGCTGCTGCGCCATTTCGAAGATGCGGAGGGCGAATGCCAGCGCATTCTGGCCGCCGAACCGCACGACCCGAAGACCGCGCAGACGATCATCATGGCCCACCCCGCCTATGACCAGTGCATCAAGGCGAGCCACATCTTCAACCTGCTCGATGCCCGGGGCGTGATCTCGGTAACCGAGCGGCAGGCCTATATCGGGCGGGTGCGCAATCTGGCCAAGGCCTGCGCCGATGCCTTCGTGAGTGCGGAGCAGGCCGCCGGACAGGCCCGGGACGCAGCGGCGGCCTGACGCGGCACTGGTCAAGCGACCCGCCACGCGCTACGCTTTACGCTACACAGTTTTCAACCACGAGGCTCCCCCCGCATGACCATCGCATTCACCGACGCCGCCCCCGCCATCGCCGATATCGAGGGAACGGTCGTCGTCCTCGCGGGGGCGGACGGCACGCTCGCGGGCGCGGCGAAGGACGCCGATACCGCGATGGGCGGCACGCTGCGGCGCGCGTTCGACGCGAAGAAGTTCAAGGGCAAGCACGGCGACACGATGGCCTTTCCCTTTCCCGCCGGGATAAAGGCCGACCGCCTGATCCTCGCCGGTCTGGGCACCGACGCGCAGGACGGGACGCAGGCGCGCATCCTGGGCGGCAAGATCGGCGCGGCGCTGGGCAAGCTGGACAAGGCGGGGGCGACCATCCTCGCCGACGGGCTGGAGGATGCCGCCACGGTCGCCGAAATCGCGGCAGGGGCGAAGATGCGCCGCTATTCCTTCACCAAGTACAAGACGAAGGCCGAGGACGCGAAGGACGGCGGCATCACCGTCACCGCCAGGGATGCGGGCGCGGCGAAGACCGCCTTCACCGATGCCGATGCGCTGGCGGAGGGGACGTTCTTCACCCGCGATCTGGTCAGCGAACCGGCGAACGTGCTCTACCCCGAAACCTTCGCCGAGCGGCTGGTCGCCCTGTCCGAACACGGGGTCGAGGTCACGGTGCTGGGCGAGGCCGAACTGGAGAAGATCGGCATGGGGTCGCTGCTCTGCGTGGGTCTGGGCAGCGAGCGCGAGAGCAGGGTCGTCGTGATGAAGTGGAACGGGGCCGGTGACGCCAAGGCCGCGCCCTTCCTGGCGGTCGGCAAGGGCGTCACCTTCGACACGGGCGGCATCTCGATCAAGCCCGCCGGGGGCATGGAGGAGATGACGATGGACATGGGCGGCGCGGGCGTCGTCTGCGGCCTGATGAAGACCGTCGCGCTGCGCAAGGCAAAGGCGAACGTGGTCGGCATCGTCGGCCTGGTCGAGAACATGCCCGACGGCAAGGCGACCCGCCCCGGCGACATCGTCACCTCGCTGTCCGGCCAGACGATCGAGGTGATCAATACCGATGCGGAGGGGCGGCTGGTCCTCGCCGATCTGCTGACCTATGCCCAGCGCGAGTTCAAGCCCGCCGCGACCGTCAATCTCGCCACCCTGACCGGCGCGATCATCGTCGCGCTCGGCACCCACAATGCGGGCCTGTTCTCGAACAGCGATGCCCTGTCCGGACAACTGGCCGACGCGGCGCAGGCCGAGGGCGAGGGGATCTGGCGCTTGCCGCTGTCCAAGGACTACGACGACCTGATAAAATCGTCGCTGGCGGACATGAAGAATGTCGGCGGGCGCAATGCCGGGTCGATCACCGCCGCGCAGTTCCTGCAACGCTTCGTCGATGACAGCCCCTGGGCACATATCGATATCGCCGGGGTCACGCTGCTGAAGGAAGCCAAACCGCTGCATCCCAAGGGCGCATCCGGCTGGGGCGTCGCCACGCTGAACCGGATGGTGCGGGACAATTTCGAGCCGAAGGCCGGGGCGTAGACGAGACAGACGCTCTGCCCCGGGCAACGACCCGGGGCCTCGACGAGCGGAGCACGATCCAGCGAGGCCCCGGGTCGTTGCCCGGGGCAGAGGCGCTAAACCCCGAGGACACTCCCCCATGCCCGAGGCGCTGTTCTACCACCTCACCGCCCACCCCCTCGAACGCGCCCTGCCCGACCTGCTGGAGCGGACGCTGGCCAAGGGGTGGCGCGCGGTCGTGCGGTGCGGCAGTGCGGAGCGGATGGAGACGCTGGATACGCATCTGTGGACCTATCGCGACGACAGTTTCCTGCCCCACGCGCGCACCGGATGCGATGCGCCCGAGCGTCAGCCGATCTACCTGACCACCGGCGACGAGATTCCGAACGGGGCCGATGCGCTGTTTCTGGTCGACGCCGCCGATACCGCCGATTTCGCCGGGTTCGAGCGGGTCGTGATCCTCTTTGCCGGCGACGACGAGGCCGCGCTGTCGATGGCCCGCGCCCAGTGGAAGCGCGCCGCCGCCGCCGTCAAGGCGACCTACTGGCAGCAGGATGGCGGGCGCTGGACCAAGGCGCGCGAAAGCACCCCCTCCTGACGCGAGATGCCCTGACATGGAAAGCCCCGGCACGGGGCCGGGGCTTTCCGTAATACGGGGGTCGGCGCGCTTTACGACTTGCGGCGCAGGCGGAACCCGGCAAGGCCCATCAGGACCAGCGCCAGACCGCCCGGCGCCGGCACGGAACCGCCCCCATAGCCGTCACCACCGCCGGGATTGGTCGGGGCCGTCGCGTTCGGCGAGCAGAAGAACCGGTTGTCGTTCTTGCCGCACACCCGCGCGCCCGTGCCGTCGTGCGCGGTATCGAGCCACATCTGCCCGCCATACGAGTAATCGGCGATAGACCCGTCGGCGTTGTAGGCGAACTCAGATCCGGAGGACTGGTGGAACCAGATACCGGTCTGCTGGCCGAACCCGACGCCGTCCCACTCCGCATCGTCATAGGCACCGTTGATGCCCGACACGTCCAGCGAGAACATGGTCTGGCCGTTGGCGGTGCTGAACACGTTGTCGAACGTGCCGAGCACGTCGCCGGTCCTGAAGCTGTCGGCCTTGTTCTCGCCGTTGTAGTTGTAGGCGGTGATGCGATTGGCCGCACGGTCGCCGTAGAGGATCGCGTATTCGTTCGCGTTCGATTTCGGGTTCTCGCCGTCCGAAACGACCAGCCAGAAACCGTCCTTGGAACCGTTGTCGTTGAACTTCATCGTATAGGTCTGCGCGACCGTATCGTAGGAATTCCAGACCCCGGGGCCGTGGTAGTCCTTGGAAAAGATCGTGGCGGATGCGCCGGTCGTGCCGAGGATCGTGGCGGTCAGGGCGGCGGAAATGGTCGGAATGCGGGTCATGTGTGTATCTCCGGAATGGTATTTTTGTTGTATCTGCTCCTTCGCAATACCCGGACCGTATCCCCGCAAATTGCAAGATACCGTTAGTATTCAACCTCGTAAGCTGTTGTTAAATCATGATAAACCATAGAAATCGAATCAAAGCGACACAATGTGTCCCACGCTCCGGCACAGCGGTCACCCCGCCGTGTCCATCTGCTCCAGTGCCGCCATCCACATTTCCTCGGCCCGGGCGAGGCCGTCGACGATCTCGCCCCGCTTGATCCCCAGCTTCTCCAGTTCGGCGGGCGAGACGGTGTCGCCCAGGGCCACCTCGTTCAGCCGCTCGTCGATCCGGGCCAGCATCCCCTGCAACGCCGTCACCCGCGCCTCGCCCTTCGCCGCCGCCTCGCGCAGGTTGGCGGGGGAGAGGCGGGCGGGGGCGGATCTGGGTTTCGCGGGGGCCGGGTCGGGGGTCGCGGGTTTCGGGGCGGATTTCGCCGCCCTGGCCGCCTTCGCCTGAGCCTTCTTCGCCGCCTTGGCGATCTTGGCCGGGTCGGTCGGGCCGGGGGCGGACCCGCCGCGCTGGGACAGCAGGAACTTCTTGTAATCGGCCATGTCGCCGTCATACGGCTTCACCTGCCCGTCATGGACCAGCCAGAAGCGATCCGCCACCATCTCGACCAGATGCGCGTCGTGGCTGACGAGGATGACCGCGCCGCCGTAGTCGTTCAGCGCATGGATCAGCGCCTCGCGGCTTTCGATATCGAGGTGGTTGGTCGGCTCGTCGAGGATCAGCAGGTGCGGCGCGTCCAGCGTGGCGAGCATCAGCAGCAGCCGCGCGCGCTGGCCGCCGGACAGCCGCCGCGCCTCCACATCCGCCGTATCCGACCCGAACCCCGCCACGCCGAGGCGGGCGCGGTGCTTGGCCGGCGTCTCGTCCGGAAAGCGGCTGGCGATATGCTGGATCGGCGTCTCGTCCTCGCGCAACTCGTCGAGCTGGTGCTGGGCGAAGTAGCCGATGCGCAGCTTGCGGGACCGCGTGCCCGTGCCGTCCATCAGTTCCAGACGGTCGGCGAGCAGCTTCGACAGGGTCGACTTCCCCTGCCCGTTCGCGCCGAGCAGGGCGATGCGGTCGTCCTGGTCCAGCCGAAAGTTGAGTTTCGACAGGATCGGCGGGCCGTCATACCCCACCGCGCCGCCGGATACCGCGATCAGGGGCGGGGGCAGTTCCTCCGGCGTGCGGAACTGGAACCCGGCGACGGCATTCTCGGACAGGGCGGCCAGCGGCTTCATCTTCTCCAGCATCTTGAGGCGGGACTGGGCCTGACGTGCCTTGCTCGCTTGCGCGCGGAAGCGGTCCACGAAGCTCTGGATATGGGCGCGTTGCAGGTCCTGCTTGCGCTTGGCGGCGACCTGTTGCTCCAGCCGGGCCTGCCGCATGGCGTCGAAGGAATCGTACCCGCCCTTGTAATAGGTCAGGTTCCCGTCGCTGAGATGCAGGATTCCCTTCACCGCACGGTTCAGCAGCCCCCGGTCGTGCGAGATGATGAGGCAGGTATGCGGATAGCGGGCCAGATAGTTCTCCAGCCAGATCGTGCCTTCGAGGTCGAGATAGTTGGTCGGCTCGTCGAGCAGCAGCAGGTCGGGGGCCGAGAACAGCACCGAGGCCAGCGCCACCCGCATCCGCCACCCGCCCGAAAACTCCGAGCAGGCGCGGTTCTGCGCGTCGGTATCGAAGCCCAGTCCTTGCAGGATGGATGCGGCGCGTGCCTCCGCCGAATGGGCGTCGATATCGACCAGCCGGGTCTGGATCTCCGCGATCTCGTTGGGGTCCATCTCCGTCTCGGCGCGTTTGAGCAGGTCGGCGCGCTCCAGATCGGCGGCCAGCACGGTTTCCAGCAGCGTCTGGTCGCTGGCCGGGGCCTCCTGCGCGACGCCGCCGATACGGGCCTGGCGCGGGATGTCGATATCGCCGCCGTCCAGTGCCAGTTCGCCCCGGATCAGCCGGAACAGCGTGGTCTTGCCGCAGCCGTTGCGCCCCACGACCCCGACGGTGGTGCGGGGGGGGATCGATGCGCTCGCGCCTTCGAAGAGCGGTTTGCCCTCCATGGCGAAATTCAGGTTTCGGATTGTGATCATGGGCGCTGTCTACGCGGGTTGATCGCGCAGGAAAAGGGCGCGTTCGCCGTTTTTGCGGGAGGGAATGTCGAGTTTGCCCCAGCCCCCCGCCGATTTCCGACCGACGCTGTGACGATGGGCATCTGCGCCCGGCAGCGGAGGACAGCACCATGACCATCCACGACAGGGCGATGCTCGACGCCGTCTCCGCCCCGATCGAGACGGCGCGCGGCCTGCCCAACCGCTACTACACCGATCCGCAGACGTTCGAGGACGAGCGCCGCGCCGTCTTCGCCGCCACCTGGGCCGGGATGGGCTTTGCCAAGGATGTGCCGGAGCCGGGCGATGCGCGGCCCGTCAGCTTCTGCGGCAGCGAATTGATCGTGGTGCGGGGCAAGGATCGCGCGGTGCGCGTCTTCCTCAATGCCTGCCGCCATCGCGGGATGGTGCTGCTACAGGAGCCGCGCCGGATCGAAGGCGCGCTGCGGTGCCCCTATCACTCGTGGTGCTACGACCTGAAGGGCGCGCTAAAGGCCACCCCCCATGTCGGCGGGCCGGGGCGGAATGCCCATGCGGATATCGACCGGGACACGCTGGGCCTGATCGAGGTGCGCAGCCGGGTCTGGCGGGACGTGATCTTCGTGAACCTGGACGGCAAGGCCCCCGATTTCGAGGAGCACGCCGCTACGCTGCTGGCCCGCTGGGCCGAACTGGAGCAGCCCAATCACCACGGCGGGGCCGATTCGTCCTTCAAGCTGCATGTCGAGACGAACTGGAAGCTGGCGGTCGAGAACTACTGCGAATCGTATCACCTGCCCTGGGTCCACCCGGGCCTGAACAGCTATTCCCGGCTGGAGGATCACTACGACATCGTCGAGGCGCGGCAGTTCTCGGGCCAGGGCACCGTCGTCTACAATCCCGATCTGGGCGGGGGCGAGCGGAGATTCGCGGATTTCGAGGGGCTGTCGGACAAGTGGGATACCGGCGCGGAATACGTGTCGTTCTTCCCGAACGTCCTGTTCGGCGTCCACCGGGACCACAGCTTCGCCATCCTGCTGGAGGCGGTCGGGCCGCAGGAAACGGTCGAGCATATCGAGTTGTACTACGCCACGCCCGGGATGACCGGCGACGACTACGCCGATCTGCGCATCCGCAACGCCGCCCTGTGGAAGGAAATCTTCATGGAGGATATCGGCGTGGTCGAGGGGATGCAGAAGGGACGCCGGGGCGACCTGTTCGACGGCGGCAAGTTCTCGCCCGCCATGGATGCACCGACGCACTGCTTCCACGACTGGGTCGCGAGCCGCTTCGCGGCGGTCTGACATCGGGCAACGGCAACGGGCGACGGCAACGGGCGACCGTTCCGGCTTCACTCCTGCCCCGGATGAAACCGGACCTTTCACGATATGATATGAATCGAAGATACCAAGTAACAGGATTAACAACTATAGATGTATCGAGTATATATCGTTACCGCACCGTTAAGTATTTTCTTTTATAGGTAATTAGCACTCCCCTTTTAATATCGCGTTACAATATTAGAAGGTATATTTACATGATAATTCCCTCTGAAGTGCGCTCATTCGGATCGCGGTCGAACGGCTCACTGTCGATCATGATGGGGTTCGTGTTTCTCGTACTGGTCAGCGCCGTCGGCGGGGCGGTGGATCTCTCGAATGCCATGCGCCAGCGGATGATCGCGCAGCACGATCTCGACGCCGCCCTGCTGTCCACCTTCCGCGACGAGGATGCCGACACCATGACGGCGGCCCGGCGCGAGACGCTGGTGCGCGGCTTCATGAGCGCGACCCATGAGGGATTTCCCGAGGATGCGAGGATCACGGTCACCCGGGAGGAGAATTCCTACACGGCGGAACTGGATTTCAGGAGCGACAATACCATCCTGAAACTGGTGGGCCGGGACACGTTCGATATCGGCGTGCGCAGCAACGTCACCTTCGCCCCCCCGCCACCGCTGGAACTGGCACTGGTGCTCGACACGACCAGTTCGATGGCCCAAGGCGCGAAGATGTCGACCATGCGCGATGCCGCACGCGACCTGGTCGCGACCCTGACCGAGTTCGAGACCGTGCGCATCGCCCTCGTCCCCTTCGCCCGGCACATCAATGTCGGCCTGGACAACCGCGCGGTATCCGGCCTCGACATTCCGGCGGACGTGCCCGATAGCGAGCAATGCACCTCCACGCCGGACATGAGCTATTCGAATTGCAGGGAGGTGCAATCGACCTGCTCGAACCAGTCCTGTTCGACCGTCACGGATACCTGCACGGAGGATGGCGTCTCGCGGTCATGCTCGCGGCAGCAATGCGACCCGGGGCCGTCGTTCCAGTGCCGGAAGCAGGAATGCGACTCCGCGCCGACCGGCACCCATACGACGAGTTGCGAGACGGTCGCCGGGCCGAAATGGCGGGGCTGCGTCGGGTCGCGCGAATACCCGGCCAATACCCGCGATACCCTGACCGGTGGCGATGTCCCCGGCTTTCTGGAGGGGTCCTGCGCCCGGCCGATCCTGCGCCTGACGGCGGATGCGGCGGCATTGACGAGTGCCATCGATGCCCTCGTCACCGATGGCGAGACGTTCATCGCGCCCGCCCTGCTGTGGGGTGCGCGGATGATCAGCACCACCACGCCCTTCCCCGACGGCTCGGATGATCCGAAGATCAACAAGGCGATCGTGCTGATGAGCGACGGCGCGAACACGATCTCGAAGGAAGCGGGCACGATCCAGCATACCGGCACGAACCGCGCCGGTGCCGATGCGCTGCTGCTGGAGACCTGCGACAACCTCAAGGATCAGGGGATCACGATCTATGCCGTCGCCTATGATATCGACGATGCGGCGGGGCGCGCATTGCTGGAGAACTGCGCGTCGAACGGCGCCGGCACGTTCTTCGATGCGCGGACGGATGCGCAGCTCGCGGACAGCTTCGCCGCCATCACCCGGGGCTTCCGGTCGGTGCGCGTGTCGCAGTGATCGCGCCCCTTCAGGCGACGGTCATCGCGGTATCGGATTTCAGGTCGACATCCGTATTGCGCTCGATGATATCCGCGAGCGAGGTCGCTTCGATATCCGCGACATCCGGGGCGGACAGGGCATGGGCGTACCAGTCCGGATCGCCGTCGCGCAGGCGGGTGAACTGGTCGCGCAGGATCGTCTCCTGCGTCGGGCCGACCAGCCCGTCGCCGGTCGGCTTCTCGGACAGCAACCCGACCCACAGGTCGATATCCTCGGGCGAATCGTACACGCTCGCCAGCCGCGCCCCGGCCCCGTCGCGCAGCGCCGGATCGTCGAAAGACGTGATCGCGGGCAGGCCGAAGGCCCGGCGCGCATCGTTCAGGGTCGGCAGGCCGTGGTCGCGGCCCCGCTGGATGTTCAGGGCGGCGAGATCGAGCCGGGGGCTGAACGGGCTGTCGAGCACGAAGTTGCGCAGGCTGTCGACGATCTCGGTATCCATCGCCTGCGCCTCGTTCGAGGACAACCCGCGCAGAATCGAGTCGATCCCGACCTCGTCGAACTTGGGGGGGTTGAAGAATGCATCCTTCAGCGGAACCGACGTTTGCGCCCCGTCTGCATCGACCAGCGAAATCTCGTCCGATACCATCGAATGACCGAAGCGGTAGGCCGCCGCCGCGAAGGAATTGGACACCTGCGCGTCCAGCCCGGCGGCCGGCCCGGAATACGCGCCGAGACCCTCGCCCCCGAGCAGGACGGGCAGGAACTCGTTCACCGTGATCGACTGGAGCTGTGCCGTCACGCGGGTGCGGGCGGCATCGAAGATCCGGTCGTCCGTCCAGGTCGGGTTCTCGGATGCCAGCCGATCCGCCACGCGGTTGTGCTCGCGCGCGAACAGGGTATGCATCGAGGTCAGGCCGATATTCTCGTTGACCCGGATATCGCCCGCTTCGAAGAAACCGCGTTCGTCGGCGGGCAGCGTCCCGTCATCCTGGATCCGCAGCCGCCCGCCCTGCCCTTCGCGCAGGGATTCGGTCTTTTCGGCGTCGGAGCCGTAGATGTTGGAGCCGTCGATCAGGGCGGTGATGTCGTTGATCTGCTGCGGCACGCCGAACACGTTGTCCCTGGATTTCGACCGCTTCGATTCCAGTTCGCCCCCCGGCTCGAACGTCGTGTCGTCGTCCGGCACGGGGATGTCCATCACGCTGTCGGTCGTGGTGCTCAGGTCGATATCGTGGTCGAGGAACTGGCCCCACAGCCAGAACATGTCGCTGGCATCCGCCTTGTTCCCCTTGTCGCCCGTATCGGCGGAGACGGCGTTCGAGATGGCGCGCGCCCCGGGACGATCCGCGCCCGACGGCGCGTCCTTGTCGTCGCCGTAGGCCGAGGGCAGCAGGCGGCGCAGCGGCTGGCCGGGATCGGTGGTCGCCCGCGAGGAATCGGCGGCCCCGCCACCGGGCAGCAGCAGTTCGGCGATACCGTTCAGCGCGTCGCGCAGATTCTGCAACAGGCCCTGCAATTGCGAGAGCGCCTGCTCCCGGCCCGGTCTGGTCGTGACGGGGGGCGTGATCCGCGTCTTGTCGACCGATGCCGGCCCGGTTTCGCCCTCGCGGGTCCTGGTCTGCCCGGGGGATTTCCGGGCGGCGGGTTTTCCCAGCATCTCGTCGAAGCGGGCCGTCTTCGGGTCCGCCCCGGGTTTCACTCCCTCAGTGACACCGCTCGCCCCGGCAGGTTTCATGGTACTTTGTCCCGATAAAAAACGCATAATGAGAATTATTCTCTAAATGAGACAATACGCCTCTCCCATGCGCGTGTAAAGGGAAGCCTCGGATCATTCGGCGGCGGCGGAGTAGTCGAGCTGCGGCAGCATGATCGTGCTGATCGGGGTGATGGTGAACTCGGTCGACAGATCCTGATAGGACAGCACCGACGTTCCCCGCATCCCGTTGTTGCTCATCAGCGAGCGCACGAACCGGCGCACGTCCAGCGAGGCCAGAACGCTCGGCGGCGTCCCCCCTTCGGTCGGCTCGCGCAGGTTGTCGCGGATCGCCTCGACCAGGGCGGCGGACACGTTGTCGTCCAGCGCGAGATACTCGCCCACCGTGGTCTGGCGCACGGCATTGCGCAGGGCATCCTCCACCGCGCTGTCGAGAAGATAGACCGGAATGATGCGGTCCTCGCCCGCCAGCGCGTTGCAGATCTGGCGCTTCAGCGCCGTACGGACATATTCGGTCAGGACGACGGGGTCCTGCTCCTTCGCGCCCCATTCGGACAGGGCCTCCAGCAGCAGGCGCTGGTTGCGGATCGGCACATCCTCGTCGACGAGACGGCGGAACACTTCGGACACCTTGTTCAGCGGCAGCAGATCGCGCACTTCGGAGGCGAGATCGGGGTATTGCTGCGACATCCCCACGAGGGCGGCGCGCGTCTCCTGCACCCCGATGCACTGCGAGGCGAAGCGGTTCTGGGCGGCGCGGGTGCCGATCAGCAGCGTCTCCAGCGGGGTCAGCGGCGCAAAGCCCTGTTCCGAGAGGGCGCGGGCATCCTTGGGGTCGATCCAGTGCAGATGGCGGAAGCCGAGCGGCGGGTTGGTCGCCGCCTGGAACTCCACGTCGGCGAGGGTCAGCGTATCGGCATCGGCATCGATCGCCATGCGGTTCGGATCGATCACGAATCCGGCCACGGCCACGTCGTCCAGGTCGACGCGCACGGCATCGAGGGCCAGCGACGGGTCGTCCTTCAGCCGGGGCGGCAGGATCGCGAGGCCGATCTCGGCGCTTATCCCCAGCGTCGCCTCGCGCGATTCGTCGGCGAAGGCGGCGCGGGCCTCGTCGTCGATCAGGCCGGGATTGATGCGCACCACGAACGGGCTTTTCTCCAGTCCCAGCGTGTCGAGCAGATCCGCCGATTCCTCCTCGCCCTCGCCGTCGGTCTCGGTCCCGAAGACCATGAGGCCGAGCCTCTCGGAAAAGCTGATGGCCATCAGGCCCGCCCCGAGCACGAGGAAGACGAACCACGGAAAGCCCGGGATCAGCATCATCACGAACAGGATCACGGCGGCCACGCGCAGGGCGATGGTGCTGGAGATCATCTCGCGGGTGATGTCCGCGCCGAGGTTCTCGTTCTGGTCGGTCGCGACGCGGGTAATCACGGAGCCTGCGGCCAGCGACACGAACAGGGCGGGCAACTGGGCCGCGAGGCCGTCGCCGACGGTCAGCAGCGAATAGGTCTCGACCGCCTCGCCCGCCGCCATCTGGTGGCTGACCATGCCGATGGCGATGCCGCCGATCAGGTTGACCGCGACGATGACGAGACCGGCGATGGCATCGCCCTTCACGAACTTCATCGCCCCGTCCATCGCGCCGAAGAACTGGCTTTCCTGCTCGATGGTGCGGCGGCGGGAGCGCGCCTCGGCGGCGTCGATATCCCCGTTGCGCAGGTCGCTGTCGATCGACATCTGCTTGCCGGGCAGCGCATCGAGGGTGAAGCGCGCCGACACCTCGGCCACGCGCTCGGACCCCTTGGTGATCACGACGAACTGGACGATGGTGATGATGAGGAAGACGACCAGACCGACGATGATCTCGCCCGCGATCACGAACTGGCCGAACGTCTCGACGATCGACCCGGCATCCGCATTGAGCAGGATCAGGCGCGTCGTGGTGATCGACAGGGCCAGCCGGAAGATCGTGATGATCAGGATGACCGAGGGCAGGGTCGAGAATTCCAGCGGGCGCTTGAGGTAGAGGCCCATCATCAGCAGCAGGACGGCCCCGGCGATGTTCACGGCGATCAGCACGTCCACCAGCCAGGTCGGCAGCGGCAGGATCATCATCAGGATGGCCGTCACCAGCAGGATGACGACCACGAGATCCTGACGCTTGCCGACGACGTTCAGGCCACGATGCAGAGAAGAAATCATCAGTGGTCTCCCGGCGACGCGGCCATGGCAAAGGTGGCGCGGGCCTCGCTGACCCGCCCGAGGGCGAGAAGCGCGCGGCTGCGAAGGATGCGCGCGCTGTCGCGCAGGCGCTGGTTACCGAGGTTCTGGTCGATCTCGTCGAGGATCTGGAGGGCCTGCTTCGGCGCCCCGCTCAGCAGGTAGCCCTGGGCGATGGCCCGGTCGAGCGCGCCGTCGCGGATACCGTAATCGCGCGCGGCCAGCAGCAGCGACAAACCCTGCTTGGGGAAGCCCTGCCGCAGATAGAAGGCACCGAGTGCGTGCAGCGACCGTGCCTTCGCCTCGACCTCGACGACCCTCACCCCTTTTGGGCGTGCGAGCGTGTCCCTCATGCCCGCAACAGCGAATTGAGGTGCTTGGCCAGTTGCTTGCGCGCGGCGAGGTGGGTTTCGACGACGCTGGCGACGTACTGGTTGCGCTTGGACGACGCCTCGCCGCCCGGTGCCAGCTCGCCCGAAACCGCCGCGAGGGCGGACCCGATCGCGGGGCTGCCCAGCCATTCGGCCGTCTCGCTGGGGGGCGCGATGAATTCGGAGAGCAGCGTCGGCTCGGCGGCCCGACGGTTGATGCGCGTGGCGGCATCGCGCTGCACTTGGGACGGCAGTTCGACGTTCAGGCGGTCGAGCGCATGCCTGTTCGACTTGCCGCTCACGGGTGCACCCCGGCCGGCGGGAACCCTGGATACTGCAGATTTAATGTCGCTCATGCCCTAAACCTTTCGGAAAGCACCCGGCATCGTCGGCTGCAGTCTTCCACAACGAGCACAGAGGCGAGGGGTCGTCCCCGCCATCCGCTCCATGGCACAATCAAGCAACTCTCGTACCAGTCCGGCAGGAAAGTAGCTCAGAAAGAGATAACAAGCTCTTTACCGTTTCGGAAAAGGACGACGCTCATACCCCTGATATCGCGAATTTCCCACCCGCCGGGAAGGACGGAACCCAGCGGAAACGCCCGCCCGTTCTGAATCACGACCTGGGGATTGGGTGCCGCGCGCACGGTGACGATCTGGAACGGCAGCACGATGTCGTCGCTGCGCCCCGTGATTCGCGATTCGAGCATGGCGATGTCGCCGAACCGCCCGTCGAACCACCGCGTGAGAGTCTGCCAACGCCGGCCCTCCTCGGGGATGACGGAACCGGTCGCGATGATCTTGCTCGATTCGTCGCGGGTCAGGACGATGGCATCGGACAGGCCGTTTCTGGCGATTTCGCCCTGCAACTCGACCATCGGGTCGCGCTGGCTGCGCCGGATATCGTCGGACAGGCTGGCCGGCTGGACCATGCGCGAGGCGTTGAAGGCATCCGCCGGACCGCCGATCACGCCGATCGCGCCGAACAGGGCCACGCACACGACGGCCACGCCGCCCCAGTTGAACATCATCCGCTGCCTGTCGCGCTGCGAGACGGCCTGCTCCGCGATGGCGATATCGCTGCCGGCCGTCAGATCGACATCGCCGATGCTGATGACGGCACCGCCCGCCAGGGCCGCCTGCCTGGACACGGCCAGGGGGCGCCCGTTACGGGCCGCGACGCCGCGAACGGGGGTCGCGACGAGATCGCCGCCGTCCCTGATCGAAATTCGTATCGCCGATCCCTGTACCGACGCATCGGAAATCAGGGCATCGCAATCGTCGCCGTCACCGACGAGCACCGGTTCCTCACCGATCCCGATAACCGCACCCCGATGTACCCCGTTGAGAATACAGACATGCTTCATGCTACCGGCTCCCGTTAATAATCTGGCCCCTCAAAAAGAATAAAACTCCGCCGGACGCAGAGCGCCCAGCGAAGTCTTCGCAATCTAGACAGCTTTTGAAGGCCGTATTAGTTGGACAGACGGGTCCGGGCCGCGTCGAGAGCCGAACCGCCCTCCATACGCTTCTCGGTGACCTGAGCCGCCTTGCCGATGGCGCGGTCGAATGCCGCTTCCATCGATTCGACTGCACCGTCGGAACCGTTGTCGCCCGACGTGCCCGTTGCACCGGTCTGCTGGCCGATGCCGCTAAGATTCTGTGCCATGGAAGTCTATCTCCTGTTAAGTTCTCTCCACAGTACTGGGAGGAGAGATAAGCCAGCCTGAAAGGCTTTGGTTGACGTGTCTTCGATTGCCCCTCGGGACCCTCCCTCGACCTGCTCCACCGCATCGGACAATTGACGCTGGTAGCGCCGCATGGCCTCTCCGGTGGCGTCAGCCTTGAGAGATGATGAAAGGTCGTTACTCACTGTGCTACTTTCGGACATTCCATCACTGTCTTCCCGTGGATGTATTAATACACAAACTCTCGATATGTGTCAATCACGGATTCTAAATCGGACATCATATTCCGACATTTTCCGCGATCTACACCTTATGGTTTATTCATGACCCGTGCGACTTCTCTGAAAAGAGATTCCGGAACGAAGGATTCGATGCGGCCCTGCTGGAGCAGCGATGTCGCGATCTCGGGATCGTTGGCGACGTGCAGCCCGGCATTCACCGCCTCCGCGATCAGTTGCAGCGCCCGCGCGCCCGTCGCCTTGGCAACGATGATGGGGGCCGGCGTCTCGCCGGAAACATAGCGCAGACCGATGGCGATCTGGTTACCGGAGCAGATGACGATCGTGGGCGTGGTCGATTTGATGTAGTTCGACGCCTTGCCGGACCCGGAATCCGAACCGGAGTTGCGCCGCGCCTCGTTCCGCGCGCGCCGGACCATCGGGTCGCCGTAGATCTCCTTCATCTCGCGCTTCATTTCGGAATGGGTCATCTTCATTTCGCGGGTGAACAGCCACTTCTGCAACGTCATGTCGACGATTGCCGAGATGATGAAGAGCGCGAGGGCGGTGAAGACGAGGGGGAAGGCGACGAGGATCAGCACGTCGTCGGTGCAATCGTCGCGGCACAGCGGTGCCTGCATCATCGCGCTCAGCCCGAACCAGCCGATGGCGGCCAGGACCATCAGCAGCAGGGTGCTCTTGATCAGGGCCTTGAGGAACTCGATGAAGTTCTTGGCGCTGAAGATCTTCTTGAAGCCCTCGCCGGGATGGATCTTCTTCAGGTCGGGCTTGACCTGGTGGAACGAAATCACCAACCCCTTGTTCGAAATGACCGATCCCAGAAAGATCGCCATGAAGGACACGATGTAGATGGGCACCATCACCACCCCCATCGCGCTCCAGGTATCGCGGATCGCGACCCCCCAGGCATCGGTGCCGCCCTGTAGTGCCGCAAGGCCCGCCGTGTCGAACATGCGCTCGAACGCGCCCTGTATCACCGGCCAGCCGAGGACGAGGTAGATCACCAGGAACAGCATGACCATGGCCGAGACCATGTCGGTGGACTTGGCGATCTGGCCTTTCTTGCGCCCCTCCCGCAGCTTTTTCTCGGAAGGCGGTAGGGATTTTTCCTCCGAACTGTCGCCGCTCATGGCTCGACCAGCTTGCGCAGGATATTGACCAGCCCCGGCAGGTCGAGGACATCCGATCCGTAATACCGGGCGAGGAGATAGAGATAGGGGGGCAGCATGACGAGGAACACGATGTTCTTCAGCGAGAGCATCGCGTCGAAGATGTTGATCTGCGGCGCGAAGCGACTGGTGAAGGCCAGCGCCAGTTCGGCCACGAACATCGAGATCAGCAGCGGCGCGCCCAGGGCCAGCGCGATGCGGGCGACGGTGCCGAGCAGCTCAATGAAGATGGGATAGATGTCGCCGGTGATCTTCGGCACGATCTGGAAGAAGGGCCAGATCGCATAGCTCTCGTAGAGGACGCCCAGCACCATCCGCAGCCCCCCCATCGACAGGAAGATCGCAACCAGGGCGATAGAGAACACCGCCCCCGATACCAGCGGTTCGGACATCTGGTCGGGACTGACGACGGTGGCCGATGAACTGCCACGGTACACATCGACATACGTGCCGGCCATCTCCGCCCCCCAGAATGGCACACCGAGGATCACGCCCAGGGTCACGCCGACGAGGAACTCCTTGCCCGCCAGCATGGTCAGGTATTCGGCGGGGAAGGTTTCGGGCGCGGCGGAAATCTGGGTGTAGATCATGAACAGGAACGGCGAGCCGAAGGCCAGCGCCGTGACGTTGCGGATCATCCCCTGCAATCCCAGCCACGAGAACAGCGGGAACACGATGATGAAGCCCAGCGGACGGGCGACGATCAAGGCCCCGGCCTGGACCAGCGGCAGGATGAACTCGACGACTTCAAGCATGGCGCGCCGCCCCCTGCCCCGTCACCGCGAGGCTGTCGGGAAAATGCGCAGCGCCTCGTCCGCGAGGATCACCACCGGGCTGGCGAGGGTCGCGCCGAAGAACAGGAAGACGGCCCCGACGATCAGGATCTTCAGCGTGATCGGCAGGCTCTGGTCCTGAATCTGGGTCACGCCCTGGAACAGCGCCACGATGAAGCCGACGACCGCCGCGACGATCAGGGGCGGGGCGGCGCTCTTCATGCTGGCGACGGCGGCGAGCAGCAGATAGCGGGCGAGGAAATCCTCGTTCATGACCGGCCCCCCATCACGTGTAGCTCAGGACGAGGCCCTGGACGAGGCGGGACCAGCCGTCCACGGCGACGAACAGGAACAGCTTGAAGGGAATCGCGATCATGATCGGCGAGACCATCATCATCCCCAGCGACATCAGGATGGCCGAGACGATCAGGTCGACGGCGAGGAACGGCAGGTAGAGAAGAAAGCCGATCTCGAAGGCGCGGGTCAGTTCGGAGACGAGGAAGGCCGGTACGAGCACGGGCAGCGAATCGCTCTCGACCCCCTGCGCCATCTCAGGCCCCCAGACCGAGGCCGTCGCCTCCATGAAGAACGCGCGGTCGTCCACGCGCGCATGGCGCACCAGAAACTCGCGGATCGGCTCGATCCCCTGCTCGAACACGAGCGTCCAGTCGTCCAGCGTCTCGAAACTGAGCGCGGGGTCCATCAGCACGGTCTGCAACTGGGCCGCCAGCGGGGCGGCGATATAGACCGTCAGCACCAGCGCGATGCCGTAGATGACCATGTTCGGCGGCGTCTGCTGCACCCCCAGCGCATTGCGCACGATCAGCAGGACGACGGTGATCTTGGCAAAGGCCGTCACGGCAACGGCCACGAAGGGCAGGAATCCCAGCATCATCACGACGATGATGAGGGAGAGGACGTTGGCGTTTAACTCGGGGACCTCAGGCATTGGTGTTCAACTGCGTGATGCGCACGCCGAGCTGTTCGCCGATCATCACCATCTCGCCCGCGCCGATCCGCCGGCCGTTGGCGAAGACCTGCACGGCGGAGGAGGCGGGCCGGTCGAGCGGGATGGGCGCGCCGACGCCGAGCGAGCGCAACTCGTCGAGCGTCACGTCCTTGCGCGCCACCTCGAAGACCAGCCGCACGGGCAGATCGTCGATGGCCGTCTCGGCGATGGCCTGCACCGTGCGCTCCCCGTCGTCGTTCTCGGTCATCAGAAAATCTCCCAGGGCATAGCGTTCAGGTGCGTGAAACGAATCGGACAGCGTCAGATATCCTTCCTCGTCGAACTGCGCGGTGGCGTGCAGCGCTTCGGCGAGGATCACCGCCGCGCCACCCGGCACGGCGATGCGGTCGCACAGCATCGCATCACCCACCGCCAGCGCTTCGAGGGCCGACGCCGTCAGATCGGTAAAGGCAACCCTACAATTTAGAGTAAACGTCAGGCCGCCCACATCCCGTTTGACCATCGGCTGGCCGGACCACTGGCGCGCGATGGTCGACAGCAGCGCGGCGGAACCGTGCAGCATGCCCGGATAGACGCCCTCGGCCCCCGCGATGCGCAGTTCGAACCCCAGACTGGCCATCGCGGTGCGCTCGCGGGGGGTATCGAGGTTCAGCAGCGCGATGGCGCCCCCGACCCGCTTTTCCAGGGTTTCGATGGCACCGACCAGCACCGTCTCGATCACCATGGCGGCCAGTTCGGCATCCAGCTTGTCGGGGCGCACGCGGATATCGGCGCGGTCGAGCAGGCGCTGCACGACCGGCGTGACCGTCGTGACGTATCCCATCTCTCCGGCGAGGGTAAAGGCGATGTCGATCGGCTTTCCCGCCCCGTCCCAGTCGAGCAGGCCGTCGGGAACGAGCACCGCCTCGATCCCGTCGGCGATCGTCACCGGGGTGCGGGACTGCGAGAGGGCGAGATTCCGCTGCGCGGCCCGGGAGCGTATCAGCGGCAGATCCAGCGACCGGGTCACGAGCCGGTCGGGTCTGAGGAGTTCGAGCGTGTCCAAACTATTCGTCCTATTCCTTGGTCGCCCTCCGCAGATCGTCCTCTGCGGATCACTCCCGATGCAGGCCCGTCTCTCTATCCGGACCGTCCCAAGCGACCCGCCATCGTCGCGGCGATCTCGTCCTGGTCCTGTTCCTGTCGTCTTTCGAGATCCCTGGCCGTCGTACGCGCCATAGTCGCGCACATATCTTTCAAATTCCCTGCCGCCTGGGAGGCCTGACGCCAGCGGTGCCGCGCATCGGCCACGGCCCCCTCCGCCATCGCGACCGCGCCCTGGGCCAGAGCGATCGGATCGTGGAACGCCTCGCGCAGTTTCAGCTGGTCGGAGTGGAACCCGCGCATACCCATGATGCTGTGCGGGTTGATGCCGACGCGCGCGCGCTCCTCAAAGGCCCGCAGGCTCGCCTCCATGCGGGCATCGAACGCCGCGAGCGCGCCCGTGGCCTGCGCGAGCTGATCCTGCGCCTGGGCCAGCATCGCCTGCGCCCGTTGCAGGGCGGCGAGGGCGCGTTCCTCGCGGCGGCGGCGCACGCGCAGGGCCTCGGCCAGTTGGGTCGGGGTCATTGCGGCGGCGTGGCCAGGAACACCATCGCCTCCATGATCATCTCCCACTCCTCCGGCTTGTCGAGGGCGTGGTGGATGAACGAATCGATACGCGGTTTCTTGGCGATCGCCTCGTCCGTCATCGGATCGGACCCGTGGGAGTATTCGCCCATCCGCAACAGCAGTTCGATCTCGTCGTACCGGGCGAGCAGGCTGCGCAACCGTTCGGCGGCCCGCGAATGGCCCGCCTCGACGACCCGCGCCATCACGCGGCTGCGGCTGGCGAGCACGTCGATGGCGGGGAACTTGCCCGCCTCGGCCAGCTTGCGCGACAGCACGATATGCCCGTCGAGCAGGGATTTCGCCTCCTCCGCAATCGGATCGCCGACGCCGTCATCCTCCATCAGCACCGTGTAGAAGCCGGTGATCGAGCCGCCGTTCGGCGACACCCCGGCCCGCTCGATCAGCTTCGGCATCATGGCGAAGACCGAGGGCGGAAAGGCGCGCCGTGCGGGGGGTTCGCCCGCCGCGAGGCCGATTTCGCGCTGGGCGCGGGCGAGGCGGGTCAGGCTGTCCATCAGGAACAGCACGCGCTTGCCCTGGTCGCGGAAATGCTCGGCGATGGCGGCGGCGATGAAGGGGGCCTTGATCCGCTCCATCGCGGGGCGGTCCGAGGTGGCCGCGACGATCACGGATTTCGCCATCCCTTCCGGTCCCAGCGCATCCTCGATGAATTCGGTCACCTCGCGCCCGCGCTCGCCCACCATCGCGATGACGGCGACATCGGCGGAGGCGGCCTTGGCCAGGGCCGAGACGAAGGTGGACTTGCCGGTCCCCGGCTCGCCGAACAGGCCGACGCGCTGCCCCTCGCCGATCACGTTGAAGGCGTCGAGCGCGGGGATCCCCAGCGGCATCGGCCTGGATACCGGCATCCGTTCCAGCGCATCGCTGGGCGCGGTCACCGCCGGTCGCCACTCCGAGACCATCAGCGGACCCTTGGTGCGGACATCGAGCGGATGGCCCAGCCCGTCGAGCACGCGCCCCAGCAGACCCTCCCCCGCCGGGGCCACGAGCGGCGTGCCGGTCGGCGTGACCCGGGTGCGCGAGGACAGCCCCGTCATCTCGCCGATCACCCCCAGCAGGGCGATGCCGTCGCGAAAGCCGACGATCTCGGCGAGGCGCGGGGGCCGGCCATGCAGGCCGGGGTCTTCCAGCGCGCAGATCTCCCCGAGTCTGCCCCCCGCGAGAATCGCCTCGACGATGGTCCCGGACACCTTGGAAACCCGGCCCACGGTGGGGCGCAGCGGCACGGCGCGGCTGGCCCGGTCGAGCCGGGCGGCCCCCGCCAGCGGGCCGTGGCGGCGAAAGCTTTCCTCCAGCGCGATCATGGCGCGTCGTTCCCGGTGGCGGCGGATCTCAGCCCGCGCTCGATGGCCCGGAGCTGGAATTCGATACCCAGTTCCACATCCCCGAAGGCGGAGCGCAGGACGCTCGATTCGATCGGGCAATCGGGGTCGCCGCGCACCTCGATGACATCGGGCCGGATGCCGCGCTTCTCGAACTGTTCGCGCAGGGTGTGCATCAGGGGCGGCGCGACGATCAGCACGGCCCCGCCCCCGATATCCGTCTCGTCGAGCGCGCAGGCGACGGCCCCGGCGACCTTCTCGGCATCCGGCACCGGGTCCAGCAGGCGGCGCAGGCTGCTCATGACCACGCCGACCAGCGCCTCCTGCGTGCGGGAGAGGTGGCCGTCCATGCGCCCGGCATATTCGGCGATCAGGGCGGCGTGCTCCGCCTCGGCATCGGCCCGCGCCGCCACGCGGATCGCCTCGGCCTGTTCACGAGCCGCCGCGATCACGCCCTCGGCTTCGGTGCGGGCCTGTTCGATCCCGTGGCGCGCACTGGACAGCGCCTCGAAGTCCTGCGACTTGAGGATCTTCGACCCCGGCCTGTGTGCCGGCTCCGGGGCCTGGGTCTGGGTTGCGTCCTGCATCATGCTTCCTTCCGAGCCGGTTCTTCCCGATCCTGCAACGCGATATCGAGCCGGACCGAGAACAGGTCGGACCGGAAACGACAATCGCGGGGGCGGCATCCTTCGGTAGCAATACCCGTAGCAACATCCGTACCATTCCGACCGGACCCGCCATGGGGCGCGGTCGGCGTCAGCGCGCCGAGAAACCGGATCATCGAAGGCGGCTGTCCGTGGACCCAGCAGGTCCAGCATTGCAGGCCGTCGCGCAGGATCGCGGTCGTAATCGCCTCGACGCCCTCGCCTATGGCCGGGTTCGGGGCCGCGATCGCGCGGGCCTTGTCGATCGATTCGCCATGGGTCGCGCGGCGGGCATCGTGCATCGACAGCGCCACCCCCAGATCGGCGGACAGTTCGGCCAGCATGGACTGGTCGACGATCCGTCTCAGAATGGCATACTGGCACAGGATGCCCGTATCGACGATGACGTCGCGCAGCCCCTTGTCGCCGAGAAAGACGAGGCGGGAGGCCGGTCCCTCCAGCAGATCAGCCGGAGCATCCGCCGCACCGGTGCGGCGCAGGAAGCGCCGCTCCAGCCGGGTACGGAATCGCGAGGGGGTCAGCCGTTCTGACAGGGCAGCGGGCAGGTCGCCCGCCAGATTGCCGTGGCTCAGACCTTCGGCCAGAGCGGCAATGTCGGTCAGGGTCTTGATGCGCTGCGCCGCTCGACGTCCTGTCGAGCTTGCAGCGGTCCCGGTCATGACCGTCTGCGCTGCCGCTTGCGCGGCGTGGTCGGGGCCTCGTCGGCGGGAATGTTCGCCACCCGCTGACGGGGCCGGTCGAACAGGCCCTTGGCCGCGATCAGCAGCACGAGCAGACCCCCCGCCAGGATCACGGCGATCGCCGGGCTGAACGGCGAGGCGGAAGCGACCGCCGCAGGCGTCACGTACGCCTGATCGTTGCCGGACCGGTCGCCGCCGGACCGCACGAGCCGGGATTCGTCGCCGGGACGGGCCATCTCGTCCAGAATCCCGCCATCGCTCGACCGCTCCGCCACTGCACGCGCGGGCGCGGAGTTCAGATTGCGGCGACCGCCGACCGGGAACAGTGCGACGAGCACGTCGTCATATTCCAGATCGTCCACGGCATGGGACACCAGCAGTTTGATTCGCGGCACCAGACCGTCCGTCGGCAGGGCCTCTTCATGGTGAATAGCGACGGATGCGGACGATTTATTGACACGTCGGCCCAGGGGGTCGACTGCCGGGGTGGCGAGGTGAACGCGGGCCGATACCACGCCGTCGATCTCGGAAACCGTCTGGGACAGTTCCTGGGACACGGCATAGCCCAGACGCGCCCGTTCCTCGGAAGGCGAGGAAATCAGGCGGTCGTTGTCGAACACGTCGACCATCGAGCGGAACTGCGGACGCGGCAGGCCGCTATCCGAGATCAGCTGGACCGCCGCCGCGAAATCGCCCTCGGGGACATCGACGGCGAACATGCCGTCCTTGTCCTCGACGCGCTTCGCATCGATGGAGGAGGACAGCAGCAGCGCGGTAATCTCGTTCGCATCGCGCTGGGACAGGTTGTCATAGACCTCGATACGGCAACCCGCCAGAGCGAGCACCGCCAGGAGGGCGAAGCCGGTTTTTCGAATCGTCATGGGGTAACTCCAATCATCGCACCGCACAGGGCGCTGCAGCCCTATTGGCCACGCATGAGCGAGGACGCGGAAGACGAGAACTGAGAGCCGGTCTTCACGATGAGCTGGGTCTCGATGGCATAGTCGAAGCTGCGCGTCATCGCGCCGACGGCATCATCGAACCCGACCGCTTCGGTAGGCTTTGCCGACAGGTCACCACCGGAAGAGGGGCGAATGCTGGCAGGGCCGGACAGAAGCTCGCTCTTCGCGGACGCGACCGGAGAGGCCGGACCACCCTGGGCGTTCGACATGGAATCACGCTTTGCGGAGCGCGTCTTCTCGAAGTCGCGCAGCGTGTCCATCAGGCCGGAGCCGAGGCGGTCGATCGGCGTATTGGTCTCGGTCGGAGGCGAGAAGCTGATATTCACCTGGTTCGTGCCGGATGCGCTGCCCGCAGGGTTCTGCATCGCCGCATCGGACGCGCGCTGCATCGACGAGGATGCACCTGCCGCCTGGTTACTCATGCCCCCATGAGATTGTATTGCTGAAATGGACACAGCACCCTCCTAACCACCGATGACACGGCGGTAAAACTTGTTCAGGAAACGCCCTCGGACGTTCTACGATTCACTCGCCCCTCGAAAGTGTCGCCGGGTCCGCCCCCGCCTGCTCCACCGGCGGCGACTCCGGATCTGCGGAGCGGTTCTTCAGGCGCATCGTCACACGTGGTGCTCAGATGCTGGGAGGGGAACCGAGTGGGGAATTCATATCGGCCGGCGACTGACAGCGCGAGCACGCGCAGGAGTCCGGTCGCAGCCATCTTGCGCGCAAGGCCGGCCACGAAGACGCGGTAGAAGGCGCGTCGAGCGCTCTCCCGCTGGTCTTCATATGTGGCGACGGCGTGCATTGTGCTATGTATCCCCGATAACGTTTAAATATTCAGACGTGGAACGCGATCAATCGACCGCGTTCTCGTCCTTCATGACGGACTGGATGATATCACCGCCGAGCAACTGCAGAAGCACGGCAGAGGTGTTGGTGATGCCTTCCTGGAAGATGGCATCGAAATCGCTGCCCTGGGCAGCATCGGCACCGCCGGCGGGAGCGTTGCTTCCGGCACCGCCAATCGAGTTGATTCCATTCATCGTATCGTTCCTTCCGGTTGTTGAGCGCCTAGACGGCGCCGTAGTTCTGAATGAGACGACGCGCCCCGCAATCGGGACCGCGAAGTATGTCGCGGCGCAGGGCCTTCGCCTCCGCATGGCGGCCGAATCCCATCAGGAAGATGGCCAGCACCGCCTTTGCCTCCCGCACGCACAGGCGACGGGAGGCGATGGCACTCCGCAAACGCGCGAAAGCATCGCGCTCGCGGCCCATGGACACCTCGATCATGGCGATCCCGATCGGCCCGGCCGCGTTGTGCGGCTGCTGCACGTCGATCAGCCGAAAGATCGGCAGGGCCTCTTCGCCGCGCTCGACGGCCAGCGAGAGAACCCCGATCTCGCACAGGAGCTTGAGATCCTCGCGCGAGACGCCGCCCTGCTCTTCCGCTGCGCCATCGGGAGCCGATGCGCAGGGTGCGGGCGAGTCGATCGTCGTGAAATCGAAGGCTCCAAGCATTCCTACCCTCCCCACCGACCGCCACGGATGACGACCGGCGCATCGTTGACCGGAACCGGCTGCACCCGGGGCGAAGAGATCCGCAGGGCAAGCAGACGGCGCAACTCGGCCAGGCGCTCGGCCTCGATCTCCTCGGCGCGCCGGCGGGCCTCCGCATCGGCAGCGCGCTGGAGGGCTTCCTCCTTGCGGCGTTCCTCCAGCGCGATCTGCTCCGCCAACTGCTTCTCGGCCAGTTCGGCGAGCACGATCTCGACGATGGCGACGTAGCGCGGCGGACCGACCAGCATCCCCAGCTCGCCGTCGATGGCCGTGATCGGGAACCGCGACTCGTATGCGCCCAGCGTCTTGAGGGCCTCGACGAGATCGTCGCTCGCGACACCGCCCATGGCCAGGATGCGGCTCACCTGCTCGCTGTTCGCCGAAATCTCGATCCGGCGACCGTCGAAGCGCCAGTCCAGGGCGTATTCGCGGGCGATGGCGTCGATGATCTCCTTGCCGGTCGCATCCTCGAACCGAGCCGAAATCCTTTCGTCGATCGAGTCGGACACGACGACGGGAATACCTGCCAGGGTGCCGAACTGGGTGAGGACCTCGCGGACCCCCTGATCCCGCACGACCATATTGAACCGCTCCGTCCGCCAGCCGTCATCCTGGGCACATGCCAGAGCCGGAGCGAAAGCAAGGGGCAGAACCAATGTTACAAAGCGGCGGATCATGGCGGCACCTCAGCAGTTATGGGATCGTTACAGAACGCTCTGCACTTCCGGTTTAAGTTTCTCGCATGAATCTACGGTCAAAACAAGACATATTCAGTTGTTAACCAGCATTATTGTATCGTACTGTGTCAGCAAAAGATATTTTTCTTGCGCATGTGCGGTTTTGATGCAATCCTGAACAGGCCATGACTGATATCGGGACGGCGACCCCGTGACACAGGCTAGGCATTTTTATGGTTCTATGAATGCAGGGGAAAGCACTCATGACTTTCAATATCAATGGCGCAAGCAACACCGGTGCATCCAGCCAGGGTGGCCAGTCCAGCGCAGACAAGTTTCAGGGCTACCACGGTGGTGGTGGCGGTAAAGTCGGTCCTCAGGGTCCGGCCGGTCCACAGGGCAAGACCGGTCACACCGGCGCAACCGGAGCACAGGGTGCTCAGGGCCTGACCGGTGCCAAAGGCAACCAGGGTATTCAGGGCCAGACCGGCGCGACGGGTGCTACCGGCGCACAGGGTGCTCAGGGCGTCCAGGGCCTGACCGGTGCCAAAGGCAACCAGGGTATTCAGGGCCAGACCGGCGCGACGGGTGCTACCGGCGCACAGGG
>ENA-ORXT01001528-ORXT01001528.1-marine-metagenome-genome-assembly--contig:-NODE-1528-length-30767-cov-5.452623_pt1 | contig 30767 bp, 25 predicted proteins | sample MGYA00237868_ERZ511482 | MGnify/ENA metagenome assembly ERZ511482 | reverse complement strand
GGGCACCATGAGCAGCAGCGGGTGCACCTTCATGCTCTGGGCGATCGAGGCGAGCAGGGGAAGAATCATCTCGGTGGTCGCCGTGTTGGAAGTCAGTTCCGTGAGGAAGGTGAGGCCACCGCATAGCACGGCGATGATGGCGATGACGGGAACCCCCTCGAGTCCGCCAAATCCGCTGCCGACCCAGGCGGACAGACCCGAGGTCTGGAATCCCTTGGCCAGGGCGAAGCCGCCTCCGAAGAGCAGCACGATATGCCAGGGGACCCGGGCGAAGACGTCGAAGTCGAGGATCGATCCGTAGCGGTTGGCTGCCTCGTCCGTTTCCGCAGGCGCGGGGCGGCGGGCGGGGATCACGAACAGGAGCAGCGCCATGGCAATGGCAATCGTCCCGTCGTCGAGCAGCGAACCACTGGGCAGCAGGTTGGACCAGCCCGGCACGGTGAAGGAGCCGAGAACGAGGTCCTTGCGAAACACCCACAGCAGGGCGGTGGCTGCGAAGACCACGAGGACGACGCGCTCCTCGTAGCGGATTGGTCCAAGGGCGCGGCGCTTCTCCTCGATGATCTCGCCGGACAGAGCGAGGTTGGCGGGCGAACGGTAGAACACGCGGGTGAGCAGGATCCAGGTGATGCCGAGCAACAGAACCGCCAGCGGCAGTCCTAGAAGCATCCATTGGCCAAAAGCGAGCGAGGCTCCCGCCGCCTCCGCCTCGGGGAAACTCTGCTCGAAGATCCGCATCAGCGCGAGGTTTGGCGGGGTGCCCACGGGAGTGGCCATGCCGCCGATGCTGGCGCTGTAGGCGATTCCGAGGAGCATGGCGACGCTCAGTCCGGCGGTCGCTTTTTTGCCGAACGCGTCTTCGGCGGACTGGATCACCGACAGGGCGATCGCAACCATCATGATGGTGGTCGCCGTGTTGGAGATCCACATGGAGAGGAAGGCGGTCGCCAGCATGAAACCGAGCACCATCCGCGACGGGCTGCTGCCGACGAGCCGGATGACGTTGAGCGCGATGCGCCGGTGGAGGTTCCAGCGTTCCATCGCGAGGGCGATCAGGAAGCCACCCACGAACAGGAAGATGATGCTGTTGACGTAGACGGGGGCCACTTCCTTGCCCTTCATGATCCCGAGGAGAGGGAAAAGAACGATCGGCAGGAGAGAGGTGGCAGCGAGGGGAATGGCGTCGGTGATCCACCAAATGGCCATCAGAGCCGCGACTGCGGCCATGCGAAACACGGGAGCCTGTTCGGGGGACGAGTGTCCCAATCGCCAGAGGACGACGAAGGCGATCAGCCCAAGACAGAGGCCAAGGCGACGGCTTCTAGGCTGGGCGGGGGCGGTCTCGTGTGGAAGGTCGGCCATGCAGGCCGACTAGATATCAGTTTGGCTGGCGCGGCGCCAGCCTTGAAGAAGTCTCCGGGCGAACAAGCGGTGACGCCGCGGAGATCTGCGGACGGCAGCATCCCCAATAAGAGGGCTCGGGTTGTGAAACCCGAGCCTGAATCTTTTCATCCTGAGGAGCACTCAGGACGTTTGGAAAATGGCGCAATATTTTTAGGAAGGCGTTGCTTCCTCATTGACGCCGGATCTGAAGAAGCCACCGGTGGCGATCTTGGTCAGTTTCTCGTTTGCATCGGATTCCTCGTCGAGATTCTCGTCGAGCAGATCGGCGTCTCCATCTAGATCGAGGGCTTTGGCATATTCCTTGACGGTACCGTAGGCGGCGATTTCGTAGTGCTCGAAACGCTGGCACGCTGCGATGATGCCGGGGTCAATGGCGTCGCCCCGCAACTCCGAGAGAAGGTGCTGACCTTCCTTGATGATGCCTTTGGCTGCTTCACATTCGACGTCTCCCGGTGTTTCGTTGTGATTCCGAAGAATCGTTTCAAGACGAGTCAAGTGGGTGCGTGTTTCATCGGCATGCTTGGTGAGTGCCGCCTTCAATTCATCACAACAGGCTTTGGATGCCATTTGAGTGAGTGGCTCGAGGACCTGACACTCGGCGCTATGAAGGTCCTTGATCTGGTGGATGTAGAGTTGGTGTAGTGTTGCAATCATAACATCAATAGACTCCGCAATACCCGTGCCAGTACCTCGTGAGCAACGTGCGCCCGAGTTCGGAATGTTCTGCGGCCCTCGCCTGTGCAGGCGCGCACGAATTCATCCGTCTCAGATCTTGCAACCTGCACTCATTCCACCCAAGGCGTCGCACATAAAGAACACATGCCTTGGCTTGATGGTAACTCGGCAGCCAAGGCACAGCTGAGGTGGTCCCTTGGCAATCCCTTATGAAATCAGGGTTGCGCCTGCATACCTGGAGCGCAACCGCTCTCGCTCGCCGCGGGCTGAACCGCGTCTTTCCTGGATCCTTGAACCTTGGCATGTTTGATGCGCCGTAGCACCCATGTCTGATACAACCAACCAATGCATCGATACCTGTAACAGTCTTCTTCGCGGAGAAATCTCAGCGGTAGAGACCTACACCCAAGCGATTGAAAAGTTCGCTGGTGACAGCGCCGCCGCCCGATTGAGCGAAGCCAGAGACCGTCATCGCGAGAGCGTTCAGGATCTTCAAGCCAATGTCGCTCGCATGGGCGGTGTTCCCGACACCGACTCGGGTCTCTGGGGCGACTTCGCCAAGGCCGTCGAAGGGTCCGCCAAACTTCTCGGTGAAAATGCAGCCCTCACCGCGCTTCAAGCCGGAGAAAACTTCGGCCAAGGCGAATACGAAAGCGCTGTTGAAGGCGACACCGTCATGCCCGAATGCAAATCCATGATTCTGGAGGATCTCCTTCCCCGCGTCATCAAGAATCAAGAACTGCTCGAGCAGATCAAGGACGCAAACTAGGGTCGACTCGCGGGTGAAGGGCGTTGCGGTGGGCGTGAACCAGCGCCCCTTCGGCGTCTCTTCCCGGCGCGGCCAGGCCCTGCCGCGATTCAGGCCGGGAAGCGCGCCCCTTTCCGACCGTCTCGACCTCGCTCTGGAGAAGGCGACGGTGAGATCTCTGAAGAAGGGTCGGCAACGCGCAGAGGAGATTCAGGAGGCCTTAACCAGGCATCCTTTGCGACGGCCGTGAGGCAAAAATAGCGGCGATGGACTCCGGTGCCAGCGCAGCTGAGGAAAACTGAACGCGAACCGCGCGAGGCCGCACCTTGTAGCCGAGAGGGGGCACGACCATCCGGAGTCGTAGTGCCGCCCGATGCCAAGGGCATGATCGCTCAGGTAACTCCGAACGAATGCTCGACGAGACGGAGCGGTCGGTCGGAGAAGGCGACGAGAGCTACCGTGAGCACTCGTTTTCTCTAAAAACCATCGATTTGGGTTGCATGAAGTTGGATGCCTGCAATGGATGCCGCGATTCCGATCTCATAATCTTGGTTCGTTCGAATTCACCGTTATGTAACGCCCGGATTCCCGATCGAACAGTCGAAGCAACTTCAATGACCAAGAACCTGAAAAAGATCCTCCATCACGATGCCGTTCCCGGTGTGCTGCTCATGCTGGCGATGGTCGCCGCGCTCGTCTCCGCCAACACGGGAGCCAGTTGGTACGATCGCATTTTCGACACCTACGCGACGGTCGGAGTCGGGGCCATGGAGATCAGGAAACCTCTGCTGTTGTGGATCAACGACGGCCTGATGGCGGTCTTCTTCCTCCTGGTGGGTCTGGAACTGAAGAGGGAAGTGCTGTTCGGGGAACTGTCGAATCTCAGGAAGGTGGCCCTGCCGCTGCTGGCGGCGATCGGCGGTATTGCCGTACCTTCGGGGATCTACGCGTTCATCAACCGGGCTGACTCCCTCGCACTGAACGGCTGGGCCATTCCCGCCGCGACCGACATTGCCTTTGCCCTTGGAATTCTCGCCCTGCTGGGCAGCCGGGTTCCGATCGCTCTCAAGGTGCTGCTCACCTCGGTCGCCGTCATCGACGATCTCGCGGCGATTCTCATCATCGCAGTGTTCTACACGGACCAGCTGTCGACTTTCTCGCTGAGTATGGCTCTGGTGACGATGGTCGGGCTTTTCCTGCTCAACCGGAGCGGGGTGAAGAGCGCTACGCCCTACGTACTCCTCGGCATCGTTCTCTGGGTGTCGGTTCTGAAGTCCGGGGTGCATGCGACTCTGGCGGGTGTCACGCTAGCGGCTTTCATTCCCACCGGGAAGGATGCAAAAGATCACACGGGGCTTACTTATCGGATGGAGCATGGCCTGCACCCCTGGGTGGTGTTCATGGTCCTTCCCGTGTTCGCCTTTGCCAATGCCGGAGTTCCGATCGTGGGCATGAGCCCGGCGGCTCTGCTGGAGCCCGTGCCGCTCGGCATCGCGCTCGGCCTGTTTCTCGGCAAGCAGATCGGCATATTCTCGGCCGCCGTCATCGGGGTGAAGCTGGGCTGGGCGAGCCTGCCGAAGAACGTCAGCTGGGGGCAGATCTATGGCCTTGCCTGCCTCTGCGGCATCGGATTTACCATGAGTCTTTTCATCGGAGGTCTTGCCTTCGAGGGGGCGGGCGGTCCCGACTATAAGGTCGATGATCGCATCGGCATTCTGGCTGGATCCTTTCTCTCGGCAATATTCGGCGTGGTGATCCTCCTGATGTCCTCCTCCAAGGGAGCGTCGAGCACGGACGAGGAGGCGCTTGACGGTGGTCTGCTCGGGCCTCACGACGACGAGGTGAAGTCCTAAACGGTCTGGCAGAGAGCTCCGGGACGTTCGCGCCACCCACTGCCGATGGATTTGCTACTCCAGAATCTGGTGTCACCCGTGGTGCTGGCCTTCCTCCTCGGAATGGTCGCCCGCTGGGTGAAGAGCGACCTGCAGATTCCAGACGCGCTCTACCAGGGGCTGTCGATCTACCTGCTCTTCGCGATCGGTCTCAAGGGGGGCGTCGCGGTGGCGGAGACCTCGCCCAGTGATCTGGTGGGGCCGATGGTTGCTACGCTGCTGCTCGGCCTGATCACTCCGATGACGGCCTTCTTCCTGCTGCGCCGCATTGGCAGGCTCGATCGCACCAATGCGGCCGCCACCGCTGCCCACTACGGTTCCGTCTCGGTGGTCACCTTCCTCGCATCGATGGAGGCGGCGCGGGCGGCCGGGTTTGCGGTCGAGAACTTCATGCCTGCGCTCGTCGCCATCCTGGAAGTGCCGGGCATCATCGTCGGCCTCCTGCTGGCTCAGTCCAAGAGACCGGGTGGCCTCAAGGCTGCTCTCCATGAAGTCGTCGCAGGCAAGAGCATCTTCCTGCTGCTCGGGGGCATGATCATTGGCGGACTTTGCGGTCCGGAGAAGATCGACGGCATCGCTCCCTTCTTCATGGCCCCGTTCAAGGGCGTGCTCTGCCTTTTCCTTCTTGAGTTGGGAATGATCGCTGCTCGTCGACTCGGTGATTTGAAGGGGGCCGGCTGGCCCCTGATCCTGTGCGGATGCCTGCTGCCGGTACTCAACGGCATGCTCGGGGTGCTTGCCGGCGCTGTCATGGGAATGAGTGCCGGAGGGGCAGCGGTGCTCGGTGTGATGTCGGGCAGCGCATCCTACATCGCGGCCCCGGCCGCGGTCCGGATTGCATTGCCCAAGGCTAGCCCGGGGATCTATCTTACCATGGCGCTTGGGGTCACTTTCCCCTTCAATCTTGCCGTCGGCATTCCGCTTCTGCTGACCTTCGCCAAGTGGTGCGTGAATGCCTTTTGACCTGAAATGAAAACGATTCTGCTGACCAAACTGACGATCATCACGGAGAATATCCTGCGCGACGAAGTCGTCACCATGATCAAGGAGGAGGGCGCCACCGGCTACACCCTGACGCAGGTCGAGGGAGAAGGGTCGCGCGGCGTGCGTGCCAGTGACTGGGAGGGACGAAATCTCTGCATCGAGACGCTCGTTACTGCGGCAGTTGCTTCGGCCATTCTTGAGAATCTGAATGCCGTGTACTTCGAGGATTACTCGGTGATTGCGTGGCTTACCGAGGCGAACGTGCTGCGCGGCGAAAAATTCACCGGCGGCTAGAAGCCTGAGGGACCTCGTATTCCGACAAGGGGGAGTTCTCTTTGCCTGGGCCGGATCTTTGTAGACCGCGTGATCAAGCGTGTGGTCGAGTTTCCACCCAAAGGGTTGAGCGCATGCTAGCCCGAGGCAACGCGAAGCAGCGCCCTGGGATCTTGACCGGGGTTCGGGAATACGCGTGTCTGCCCAAGGCGGTGCCTTCAGGATCGAACTCCGGGGCCCGACGGATTGGTAAGATTCGGCCTCAAGACCACCCCACCACGGTCTCACGACCGCGGCTACCTTTGGTACCAGTGCGCCCCAGCTAGCTTGCTTCGGCGCTGCCGCCCTCCTCATCCGCCTCTTCGGGGGCGTCGAGACGGCCATCGAGCGCTTTCTTCGCGGACTTGGTGATCATCACGGTGACCGCGATGGTGGCGAGCAGGGCGACCATCTTTAGGACCCACCCGGCCGTAGTGCTCTCGGTTCCGGCGACGGCGTCCTTGGCGATCTTGCCGAGGTAGACGTAGAGAATCGTACCCGGAAGCATGCCGATCCAGGAAGCGATGACATAGGGCCAGAACTTCACGGCGGTGATCCCGTAGGCGTAGTTGAGCAGGGTGAACGGGAAGACCGGGGTCAGGCGGGTGAGCCCGACCATCTTCCAGCCTTCCTCGTCGACGGCTGATTCGATCGCCTTGAAGACGGGCATGTTCCTGGTCTTCTCGCGGACCCAGTCGCGGGCGAGGTGACGACCGACAAGAAAAGAGCACGCGGCCGCCAGGGTGGATGCAATCGAGACAATGATGGTGCCGGTGACGACGCCCCATGCACCGCCGGCGGCCAGTGTGAGCACCGAGGCGGGGAGGAAGATGATCGATGCGACCACGTAGAGGGCAACGAAGGCAATCAGGCCGGGCAGCCCGTATCCCGCGACCTTCTCACCGAGATCCGAAATCTGATCGCCGATCCCCGATTTCGACAGAGCGAAGAGCAACCCTCCGACGACGAGCAGAATCAGGATTGGTTTGATGGGAAATCCACGCTTCGTGGATTGGGAGGCAGTTTCACTGGTGGTCATGGCGAGTTTGGATGCACGCGCTCAGACGAACGCCTATCGCCAAGCTTACGCTTCGGTGAGCGGAGACCCAGCCAGTTGACTGGTTCCATGAAGCCAGCATGGATCCGCCGCTTGACTCGGCCGCACTGGATCAGCGCCTTGGCCTCGGTCTGCATCGTGCCGAACAGAGTCGAACCGCCCTCGAAAGCCTTGTGGGCGGTGACCACGTCATCAGAGCCCGGCCATATCTCTTGGCCAGATCGAAGCGCTCCTCGACGTGGACGTTTCAGCGGCTTGGTCCGGCATAGACAGGTGAAGACGCTGGACGGCTGCGGCATGCTGACCGTGACCCCGCCGTCCGGCTCAACCACGAACTGCTCAGTGTCTGTTCAGAGTCGGCCCGTTCGCCTCTAATCATCCGAGGGTTGATTTGGGGGTCCAATACGTGGGAACCGCTCAGCGGGTCGCGACCAGATGGCGCACCGTCCGGTAGAGGCTTTCCATCCGCCCGACTTCGGCTCCGGCGTTGAAGGCCTGACGGACCGGTTCGCCCCAGATCGTCTCCACCTCGACCTCACGACCTTCCTGAAAGTCGATCAGACTCGAGGGCCGGTAGGCATTCATGGCCTTGGTGTTGGTCATCATCGTCTCGATCAGCGAGACCGGAATCTCATGACCCAGCATACCCGCGGCGGCAATGATCTCGCGCATCAGCTGCTTCACGAGGTAGGACAGGTCGTCGCTGGCGAGAATCTGCTCGGTGTCGATCCCGCCGGCGGCGATCGACAGCCCGTTGAAGGGAATGTTCCAGACAAGCTTGCGCCACTGGGCCGCGGCGAGACTTTTCTCGATCGTGCAGGTGACCCCGCATCGCTTGAACTCGGAGGCGATCTCATGGGTCCTCGGCTGCAGGTAGCCTTCGTACTCGCCGAGCGCGATCTGCCCTGATGCGCTGTGTTCGATGACGCCGGGCGCGGTCCGGTTGATGCAGACGAAGCAGAGCCCGCCCATCACGCGCTGCGCTCCGAAGTGCTCGGCAAGGAAGCGGTCGCTGCCCAGGCCGTTCTGCAGCGTGAGCAGGGCAGTGTGCTCATGGAGGAGCGGGGGGAGGATCTCGAGGAGCGCCTCGTTGGATGTCGTCTTGAGCGCGATGAGCACAAGATCGACGGGGCCGATGTCAGCGCTCTCGCGGTAGGCGTTGACTCCCTGCAGGTGAAAGTTGCCGTGCTTGCTGGTGACGCGCAGTCCGCGTTTTCGCACGTGCTCGAAATCGGAGCGGAGCAGAAAGTGTACGTCGCGCCCGTGCTCGGCGAGCCGCCCGCCGTAGTAGCTGCCGACCGCACCCGCGCCGACGACGGCGATCCGGTAGTTGGGAAGGACGTGCCCCTTCATCACTCGCTTTGGCTCGCGAGCCACTCCTTCCACACCGTCCGGAAGCCCGTGGCGAAGTCCTCGGGGCGATTGACGATCCAGCGGCTCACGGTCTCGAGGGAAAACCATCCGCCGGTGTCGATCTCGCGGGGATCGGTGCGCACCTTGCCCTTCCAGTCCTGAGCCTCGAAGATTGCGATGAACTCCTCGTCGGTTTCGGAACAGGCCTTGAGTCCGGCGACGCGGGTGAGGGCGGCCTCTTTGATTCCCAGTTCCTCGGCCAGTTCGCGGGGGGCGCAGTCCTCGTAGGTTTCGCCCGAGTCGACGTGGCCGGCTGCGCTTGAGTCCCATTTGAGAGGATGAGTGTCCTTCAGATGCGACCGACGCTGGAGAAAGATCTCGCCGCCTTTGTTGAACAGAAGGATATGGACGGCGCGGTGGCGCAGGCCTTCGGCATGCACCTCGCCGCGCGTGGCCTGCTTCGTGACCTCGTCATTCTCATCGACCACGTCGAAGAGCTCGCTGGACTTCTGCCCCTCATCGGGTGCATCGGCGTGACCGGCGAAAGCGCGGGCCAAGGCGACCCAGTCCTCCATGGAAAGTTCCTCGGCCCGTGCGGCAGCGGTGTGGCCGAGACCGGTGAGCAGTTCTTCCCAGTCGAACTCCGCCTTGGGCAGTAGCTTGCGCAGCTGCTTGCGCCGCTGGGAAAAGCCCTGCTTCACCAACTGGGAGTAGAGGTCGCGATCAAAGACGGGTAGCTGTTCCGAGAGGCGGGGCGTGATTCCGATGACGGAGGAATCGACCTCGGGGACCGGCAGAAACAGGTCGGGTCCGAAGGTGCGAAGAAACTCGACCTTCCACCGCTGCTGGATGCGCAGGGTGAGCGAGCCGTAGGCCTTGGTTCGCGGCACAGCGGAGAGTCGCTTCGACATCTCCTTCTGGAGCATGAACACGGCTCGGACCACGGGGGTCGGGTGGGCGAGGAAGTGCGTGAGAATCGCGGTCCCGGCCGAGTAGGGGAGGTTGCCGACGATCTTGACCGGCCCCTCGGCAAAGAGCGGGCGAAAGTCGTACTCGCAGGCGTCGCCCTCGATCACCTCGACGTCGGTGCGGCCCTCGGCCCGCGTGCGGAGCCACTCCGCGAGTCGGTGATCCTTCTCCAGGAGTACGAGCTTGCGGACCCGGCCGATCAGGTGGGAGCTCACCGAGCCGAGGCCTGCGCCGGGCTCGATGACGACGTCGTCCGGCTCCGGCTCGATCTGACGGGCGATCCAGCCGGCCGCGTTGGGGTCGCAGAGAAAATTCTGCCCCAGCTTCCGGCTGGGCTGGAGCTCGAGTTCCTGGAGCAGTTCGCGGATTTCCGTTCGGGTCAAGAGACAGCCATCCTAGCAAAGGAATCTAGGATGTCTTGAGGGAAGGCGAGACATGCCACTCACCACTCAGGGGTGCGCTCGCGGAAAATCACTTCGTTGCCACGTCGGGACCGATTTCCAAGGGCACCCCGAGTTTTCGATCGATGGATGATGCGACGACTCGGGGATGCTCATGCCCTCTTTCGCGATCACGCCGCCCATCTGGACATCCAACAAAGCCGCGTCGGTGTCATGGATCCGCTTGTACTGAACTGCCACGGCGCCGCCATGGCGAGGATGTCAGGCAGCAGGAAAATCCTGGCGGCGGGCTTCCTGGCAGCGCGTGCGTTCTCCGGCAGACCGGAACCTCGAGCAGGCGCGATCTCGGAAATCCCTGACTTGAAGGTTCAGAGAATCAAGCAAGCTTGCGGGATGAAAGCAGTACGATCGGGCTTTCTCGCCCTCCTTGCCACGATGTTGCTCGCTTCCTGCGACAACTCCAAGATGCGTTCCGTGGCAGCGGAGAACGCCCGACTCAAGGCGGAGCTCAACCGCTTGAAGGATGACCTCAGCGAGGTGACGGTGGAAAAACACATTCGCGATGCGGAACACGAGGAAAGGGCTCGGATGGAAAGGGAAATGGAACGCCTGCAATCGGAAATCAAGAGCCTCGAGGGGCTGATCCGTGACCAGGAGATCGAAGCGGAAAAGCAGAGAGCCGAGTTCGACAAGTACAAGGACCGCTACCGGGCGAGTGTGCGTGCCAAGGCGGTCGGGACGACTCTCGGCGACGTCGAGTGCGCCGGCCAGACCTATCGCAGCACGAAGATCAGCAAGGTCGATGACCTTGGCATCAGTGTCACCCATCTCGGCGGAGTCGCCCGCCTTGATTTCGCTCGGCTGCCGGTCGAGCTCCAGATGAAATTTGGTTACGAGTCGGAAGTGGCCAGGAAGGTGCGAGCCGAACAGGCCGAAAGCCGTAAGAAGTCCGCACTGGCACGCGCCAAGGCTAGTGAGAAGCAGAGCGTTGAGACCGTCCGGCGGCAGACCCGAGACGGGGCCTCTCAAGACCGCACGTCAAAGCGCTTGGCCATCGACAAGCTTGAAATGGAAATTCGAAAGCAAAAAGATGCCATTACAACCCTTCGCGACCAGTTGCGTGACAACGAGTACGGCAAGTACTCATCTACCGGTTACCGGATCCGCACGGCTCCGGCGAGCAGTCACCAGCTGAGAGGCGAAATCAAGCGCCTGAGCGACTGGGTCATCGCCGCCGAAAGTCGGCTCGAGCGGATGAGGGATTCCTACACGAACGACTACTAGCCAAGCTCTTCTCTCGCGTCCTTGGATCCTTGCGCTGCGGATTTATTCGGGCAGCCGAATTAGCTCGATCACCTTGTCGTCATGGTCGTAGCCGACCTCCCAGGTGACGTTCAGGAGCTTGAAGCTTGATGCTGACATCACCTGACCATCGGTCTTGTGGGTGTTGAAAAGGACTCCCCACCGACCGGTTTTCTCGCGGGCGCTGCTATATTCGCCCAAGTGCCCCATCTTGTCGGCGACGATGTCCATGGAGTCGCCGATCTGGAGAGTGTGGAACTGATAGTCGGTGTCCTGGATGCGCCTCATCTGGTTGGCACCGAAGCCGACGGCGCCGAGGACGACGAGGACAAAAAGAATCATGGAAATTTTCATGGCAATGCGGAGTGAAGAGGAAGGTTCGGTTGCGGACGCGGCCTCAAGACGATCAGTCGACAATTCGGAACTTGTCGGAGACTCGGCGGTCCTGGTCGAAGATGAACTGCCAGATTACCGCGCCCGAAAAACCCTTCTGGCGAAACAGCACGTCGCCTCCCACGCCCCTCCCTTCTGCCTTGTCGACCAGGTCAGCCCAGGTGCCGGTCTCGACTCCGGGAGTGCGGTCCACCCGGTCGCCCACGATGAGTCCATCGATCACTTCGATGGGGTCGCCGATCTGTACCGCGTCGTAGGCGCCCTCGCTGATTTTCATCGAATTCTGCGCGGAATGGAAAATCCATCCGAAGATGGCTCCGATGAGAAGAATGGGAAGGAGGATCCAGAATGCGACTTTCATGCAATCCGAATCTAGGGGGGCCTTCTTTTGAATCAAGGGGAAGAGCAATTCGCTTGATCAGCACGTCTTTCTTTGCATGATAAAATGATGCAACTCCTTCGCTTGGGCGTGCTGACGCTCGCAACCCTTTTGCTTCTCTCCTGTGGTGACGGCGGTAAAATGCGATCCATCATGACCGAGAACACCCGCTTGAAGGTGGAATCGGCTCGCTTGAAAGAAGAGACGACAACGAAAGTTCGCGCGGCGGTCGATCCTCTTGAGAAAGAGATCAGAGCTCTGAAAGCGCGGCTGGGCGACCATGAAAAATCCGAGGCGGAGAAAGACGGACTCGAGAAGATGATTATCAATCTGGAACGGGAGATCCAGGAGAAGGAGGCTGAGTTCAACGCGTACAAGGACAAGTACCGCGTCAGCATCCGGAGCAAGGCCAAGGGGACGAGTCTGGGTGACATGGTGTACGAAGGCACGACCTATGTTAACGCCAGGATCAGCAAGGTGGATGACGAAGGAATCAGCGTGGCTCATCCCGGTGGCGTGGCGAAGCTCGACTTCCGTAAGCTCTCCCGCGAGCTCCAAAACAAATACGCCTACGACCCCGAGGCAGCGCATCTTGCGAGGATGAACAAGAGCGCTCGGGCGGCGGCGGCGAAGGATCGCCCGAGAACCGCGGGGTATCAGTCGGCGAGACCCTCCACTTCGGGTTCGAAGGCTGTGAACGGGCTGAGCCGCGCCGAGAAGATTCGGGAAATCACAAGGACCGAGGCGAAAATTTCGGGCTGGCGTGTTCAGATCAATGAGAAGCGCGCAAGGATCGACGCCAACGAAGCCGCTCAGTCCCGCGCCACCATCTTTGGCAGGAGCAGTTCGGCCACCTCAGGGAACAATGCCCTGCGCAAGGAAATCTCCCGACTGCAGAAGATGATCAGCCTGGAGGAGGTGCGCCTCGGTCAGATGCGGGCTTCTCTCTAGCCTCTCACCCATTTGGCGACGGCCGTCGGTTGATAGTCGCCGAGTCTGGTCAGAAGTTCCTCGAACTCGGTGGAGACGAACAGCATGGCGACATGCTCCTGCTGCACGAATCCCTCCTCCACCATCTTGGCCAACTGAACGGCGAGCACCTCAAAATAGCCATCGACGTCGAGCAGCGCACTCGGCTTCCGATGCAGATCAAGCTGGGAACCGCAGAGCATCTCAAAAAGCTCGTCGAGCGTGCCGATGCCGCCGGGAAGAGATAGAAACGCGTCTGAGCGCTCGAGCATGACGTTCTTCCGTTCCAACATGGAGTCGATCACGATGAGCTCGGTGCATCCCTGATGACCGACCTCCAGGTCGAGAAGCTGGCGGGTGATCACTCCCACGACCTTCCCTCCTGCTTCAAGGCAGGCATCGGCCACGGCGCCCATCAGGCCCACGCTTCCGCCACCGTAGACGAGTTCGATCCTTTCCTCGGCGAGTCGTCGGCCGACCATCCGGGCGGCGTCCAGGTAGCGGGTGCCTTTTCCCGAGCTCGAGCCGCAGAAGACGCAGAGTGATTTCATTCTCAAGATCTCCCCGAAGACTCTGCCGGAGGCAAGGTTCATCTTGATGGGCTTAGGTCCAATGGCGCTTGGTTGAGAACTTTGAACCCACCTTTGGTCATCTGACTTCGGAGCCCCAAAGGAGCGTCCTATCATAGACTGGGGCAACACCCCGGGAACCAGGGCAAAAGAGATTCAAGCCCTGTAGGGGCGCTCTATCCTTGCGGGGGCGAGGCAGTGAGGGCGCCCCTACAGGGCTCATGTCTTTTCGCATCAACGAAACCCCGGGCGATGCCCGGGGCTATGTTAGGATGCCCCTTTGAGGCGTCTTTACCGTCGAAAATCCTCGACCACGACCGCTAACCAAGCGCCATTCGGCTTAGGCCCCTTCTTCGCGGTCTGCCGAGGCAAGCTTCGCCCAATAGTCCGCGATCGTTTCCGGGAAAAGCCGGTGCTCTTCGAACTGAATGCGTGCGTGCAGGCTCTCGGGTCGATCATCCTCGAGAACGGGGACTTCCGCCTGAGCGAGAATCCTCCCGCCGTCGAGATCCCTGTTTACAAGATGCACGGTGCAGCCGGCGACCTTGTCGCCCGCCTCGAGGGCCTGCCGCCATGCTACGAGTCCCTTGTGGCGGGGAAGGAGAGACGGATGGACGTTGAGAATGCGGTTCTCAAAAGATCCGAGCAGCGGCTCTTTCACGATGCGTAGGAATCCTGCGAGCACGACGAGGTCGATCTGGGCCGCAACAAGGCGGTCACGGATCTCCTTCTGCGCCGCAGGAGCAAGGCGCGCCGGATGCGAGCCCGGATCCACGTAGATGGCTTTGATGCCCCTCTCTCGCGCGTGCGCGAGGATGGCTGCGTCTTCCCGGTCGCTGATCACCATGGCGACTTCGGCTTTGATGCGGCTCGCGTTGATCGCCTCGAGGATGGCCAGGAAGTTCGAGCCCGCTCCGGAGCCAAGAACCGCGAGTCGGGGACGCACCCGGTCGGCGCCGGATTCGGAGTCCGCCAGCTTGCGCAGCGTGGCCGAAGTCGAGCGTCCGGGCACAAGCGACAGAATATGGACTTCGGTACCCGCCGTCTCGAGCGCGCCGCGTTCCTCCGGGTGAAGCGAGTCCACCGTGTAGTCGCCGCCCTTGGCGTACAGATGCGGCCGGACCCGCTCGATGACTTCAGTGGCCCGCTCGGTGTCGAACACGACCACCGCGTCGACGGCTTCGAGCGCGAGCAGCACTTCGGCTCGATCCGACTCGTCGTGTACCGGGCGGCCTTCTCCCTTGAGCGCACGAACCGAGGCGTCGCCATTGAGAGCGACGACGAGCGCATCGCCAAGGGCCCGGGCCTGCGCGAGGTAGCGAACATGGCCGGCGTGGAGAAGATCGAAGCATCCGTTCGTGAGGACGAGCCGCTTGCCTTCCCCCTCGAGTTGATCTCGGAGTGCGGCGACGTCTTCCAGACTGCTGGCTTTGGGCATCCGCCCTACTGGCACGGCTCGCCGACCGGGGCAAGATCGATTGCCCGCCGTGAAGACCCTGCTACGATCCTCGCCATGCATGATCCTCGCATCGACGAACTCTCGACACAGCTGGTGGGATACAGCACCCGACTTCAGCCCGGTGAGAAGGTCCTCATCGAAGCCTTCGACGTGCCGTCCGCTGTTCCGGTCTCGCTGATCCGTGCGGTGCGGAAGGCGGGTGCCATCCCCTTTGTGAACGTTCACCAGTCGGTGGTCTCCCGCGAGATGGCGATGGGAGCCACCGGCGCCCAGTATCAGGTTCTAGGACGCATGACCCTGGCGCAGATGGAGGAGATGGATGCCTACATCGCCATTCGGGGAAGCGAGAACATCACCGAAGTGTCCGACGTTCCTGCGGAAAAAATGAGTCTGGTCATGGAGAAGATGCGGCCGACGATGGACTACCGGGTCAAGAAGACGCGCTGGACCGTGCTTCGCTGGCCCACTTCCGCGATGGCGCAGCAGGCCGGGATGAGCACGGAGGCTTTCGAGGATTTCTTCTTCCGGGTCTGTCTGCTCGACTACCGACAGTTCGGTCCGGCCGCCAAGCAGCTCAAGAAGCTGATGGACGAGACGGACGAGGTTCACGTCAAGGGAGAGGGGACCGACCTTCGGTTCTCCATCAAGGGCCTCGAGGCGGTCGTCTGCACCGGCGAGTACAATATTCCGGACGGAGAAGTCTTCACCGCCCCGGTGAAGGACTCCGTCGAGGGAGTCATCAGTTTCAACGCCCCCAGCATCTACCAGGGGATCGCCTTCGATGGCATCAAGCTCGAGTTCGAGCAGGGAAAAATCGTCAATGCCGAGGGCAGCAATGGCAAGGCTCTCAACAGGATCCTCGACCAGGACGAAGGCGCGCGGTACGTCGGAGAGTTCGCGCTCGCCTTCAATCCCGAGATCACCGAACCGATGCGCGACATCCTGTTCGACGAGAAAATTTCGGGGTCATTCCACTTCACGCCGGGGCAGGCCTATGAGGGCGTGACGGACAACGGCAACAAGAGCCAGGTCCATTGGGACCTCGTCTGTATCCAGCGTGAGGATTACGGCGGTGGTGAAATCTTTTTTGACGGCGAGCTCGTGCGGAAGGACGGGAAATTCCTGCCGAAGGGCATGGAAGCCTTGAATGGCAAGGGATAGGCGCGGAAATCGAGCCGGAATTTGACCTTGCATTCGTGAGATTACTCTCTCGACAAACACTCCATTAGAAGTGACTGTTCTCGCCCGTGACCCCCTCTAATCCAACGAGTGGCTACACAGAATCTACCACCAACCAATCAAAATCATGAGCTTGAATCTACTCGACCTAGTTAAGGGTCACGTCACAAACAAGGTTATCGGATCCCTGAGCGGACTCCTCGGCGAAAGCGAGGAAAAGACCTCTTCGGCCGTTCACAGCGCACTTCCCACCCTGATCGGTGGTCTGATGAAAAAGGCATCCACCAGCGATGGGGCCGCCTCTCTCTCCTCGGCACTCGACGACGACCAGGACAGCGATGGTTTTCTAGGCGACGTCATGGGCAACCTCGGCGGTGGCAACCACCAGGCAATCCTCGACAAGGGCAACGGCATCCTCGGCAGCCTCTTCGGCGGCGGTCTTGGCGGTGTCACCGACATCATCGCCAAGGTCAGTGGCCTCGGTCGAGCCTCTTCTGGTTCCCTTCTCGGTCTGCTTGCTCCCATCGTCATGGGCGTCCTTGGCAAGGCCAAGCGCGACAACAATCTCGATGCCAGCGGTCTCGCCAGCATGCTTCAGGATCAGGGCCAGCACATCAGCGGCTCTCTTCCTGACGGTCTCGGCGACAGCTTGGATCTTGGCAGCATGCTTGGATCGGCCGGTAAGGCAGCTGCAGGTGCAGCCGACGAAACGGGCGACGCCGTTCGCGGTGCAGCCGGCGCCGTGGGCAGCACGGTCAGTGGAGCAGCCGGATCCGTCGGTGACGGCGCACGTGCAGTCGGCGGTGCAGCCGCCGGCGCAGGTCGCGCCGCAGGCGGAGCCGTCTCGGATGCAGGTGGAGCCGCTGTCGGCGCCGCCAAGTCCGGTGGCAGTCTTCTCGGCAAGCTCATCCCTCTGATTCTTCTCTGCCTCGCGGCTTGGTTCCTCATCACCAAATTCGGTGGATGCGCCAAGGACAAGATGGAAGAAGGAATCGATGCAGTCGGTGACGGCGCAGCCAAGGCCGGTGAAATGGCCAAGGACGGTGCGGGTGCTCTGGTCGACGGTGCGAAAGACGGCGCAGGTGCTTTGGTCGATGGTACCAAAGACGCAGTTGGCGGTATCGAAGCCCCCTCAGCGCCTTCAGTCGAAGGCATTGAAGCCCCCTCGGCGCCCTCAATCGGAGGCATCGAGGCCCCCTCGGCGCCTTCAATCGGAGGCATCGAAGCTCCCTCGGTCCCCAGTCTCCCCGGCATGCCTAGCATTCCCGGTTTCGACATGACCAATCCCGTCGAAGGCGTGAAGGGCATCTTCGGAAACGCCACCAACTTGATGGAAGGCATCAGTGATCCTGCTTCGGCAGCGGCCGCCGTTCCCCAGCTTGAAGGCATCAACGACAAGCTCGGCATGATCTCCAAAATCCCCGGTGTCGGTGACAAGGTTGGATCACTCGTCAGTGGTAACATGGGCGCCGTGACCAGCCAGATCGAACGCATCAAGGGCATCCCCGGAGTCGGTGACAAGGTCACGGGCGTCCTCGGCAAGCTCATGGAAACCCTTCAGGGTCTCGTCCAGTAGAGTTCCCGCGCGACTCAAATCGAAAGCCCGGTCTCTCCTCGAGGGTCCGGGCTTTCTCGTGTCTGGCTCCCCCCCCCCTGTTATCCGAAAACTCGGTGCCACTCTCCGGGGAGGGCCCGCAGCGTGATCACGAGAACGTGGGCACTGGTAATCAGGTAGATGGAAAACCCGGCCCAGTAAGCGGCCTGATCCTTCTTTGCGACCGTGAATCCGAAGAAGATGCGGTTGAAATTCTCAAGGACGTGAACGTCTTCGTCTTCTTCGTCGAGATGGAGAGCCGCTCCGAGATCCTCCAGTTGATCGACGGGCGGTGCCTGCTTCTGTTTGGCCACTGCGCCGGACTTCGTTTCGAGATGACGGATCACTTCCCTGTTTTCCAACGAGCCTGCCCGGATCCGATGGAAGAAAAGATAGCCGATGAGGCAGAGGAGAACGCCCTGCAAGTGCCACGGGGCGCTGTAGCAGGCCATCGATGTCACGCCGAGAAACTCGCCATGCAGGTTCAACTGGTCGAGCGCACCGGAATCGGGTTCTGATTCTTCCATGCGGAATTCTTGCACCAGTCTCCGCATCGCGGGAAGTGCTGGTTTGGTCCGTTCAGATGGGATAGCCTCCGCTCCTTGATGAGAATCCTTCCCGCGCTGCTGATGCTCGTTGCGCTCTGCGTTGCCGGCGCCATGCGCGCCGGGGTGGACTTCGCTCGCGAGGTCCTGCCGATTCTCTCGGAAAACTGTTTTACCTGTCACGGCCCGGACCCTGAGTCTCGCGAAGCGCAGCTCCGCCTTGACCTGGAAGCCGCCGCCAAGGGGGATCTCGGTGGCTATGCGGCCATTGTCGCGGGGCATCCGGAAAAGAGTGAGATCATCACCCGGATTCATGCGGCCGACCGCAGCGAGCAAATGCCGCCGCCGAAGGCCCATCTCAAGCTCTCCGATCGCGAGAAAGATCTTCTTGGGCAGTGGATCCGTGAAGGAGCGGAGTGGGGAAGACACTGGTCTTTCGACGTGCCACAGCCGGTGGAGCCTCCGGGTCTCACGGGTGAGGCGGTCCATCCGGTTGATGCCTTCATTCTCGACCGTCTACGGACTGAGCAGATGACTCCGGCACCGGAAGCGCCCCCCGTAACGCTGATCCGTCGACTCTCCCTGGACCTGAACGGCCTCCCGCCCACACTCGCCGAAGTCGAGGCTTTTGTGGAGGACTACCGCGCCCGCGGCGAGGCGGCTTACGAGGCCCTGGTCGACCGCCTTCTTGAATCACCTCGCTATGGAGAAACCATGGCCTTGCCCTGGCTCGACGCTGCCCGCTTCGCCGACACCGACGGGTACCAGTTCGATGGTCCGCGGCACATGTGGCGATGGCGTGACTGGGTCATCGAGGCCTACAACCGCAAGCTGCCCTTCGACCAGTTCACCGTCGAGCAACTCGCCGGGGATCTCCTGCCGGATGCCAGTCTCGAGCAGCGGATCGCGACCGGCTTCAACCGGAACCACCGCTACAACAGCGAGTCGGGGCTCGTCACCGAGGAGTTCCTGCTCGAGAACGCCGTCGACCGGGTCGATACCACCTCGACCCTGTGGATGGGACTCACCATGGGCTGCGCGCGCTGTCACGATCACAAGTACGACCCGATTTCCACCAAGGATTACTACCAGCTGATTGCCTTTTTCAACAGCGTGCCCGAAGGCGGTCGGGCCGTAAAGCAGGGCAACTCGGAACCCTGGATCCACGCTCCCACCCGCGAGCAGGCCGTCGTACTCGAGGACCACGACCGCGCCGTGGCCAAGGCTCGCGCCGCGATGGACAGCGAGGCCGCCACGGAAGATTGCCAGGCCTGGGCCAGGGAAGTGGCGGCCGGACGAGTGCGGATCGATGAGCCGCTAGTCAGTCGGGGGCTTGATAAGATCCTCAACCTCGACGGCCCGCAAGAAGGCACAAAGACGGTCCGCGGCGAAGTTCAGTACGTGCCCGGCGTGTTCGGCCAGGCGGCCATGCTGGACGGAAAGACCCTTCTCGAGCTGGGACCCGCCGGCGGCAAGCTCCGCGCAGACGAGCCCTGGAGCGTCACCTTCTGGGTAAAACCCGAACTGATCGACGAAGGTGTCGTGCTCACCCGACAGGCCTCTGCAGCAAGCAGTACCGGACTAGCCATCGACTTCCGCGAAGGACACCTCCGCTTCACCCTAGTGACGCGCTGGGTTGCCGGCGTCGGACTGGTCGAGACAGTCGACAAGCTCGAGCCCGATCGGTGGGTGCACGTCGCGGTTACGGCCGACGGGACCAACCGGGCCAGCGAGCAGAAGATCTACCTCGACGGCGTTGAGGTCCCGACTCGCATTCTCCAGAACACCAACAGCAACAACGGCGGCGTCAATGCGAACGCCCCCGTCCGGCTAGGGGGAGGTCACGGCGGGGCAGCCTTCACCGGTCTCGTGGATCAGATTCGATTCTACGGGCGAGCCCTGCTGCCCTCCGAGGTTCACCTTCTGTCCGAGCCTGTCTCGGTAGCCAGCATCGCGAACAAGACGTCCAGTGAGCGAAGTCCGGGAGAGAGGACGAAGCTGCGCGGCTGGTATCTCGAGCACGCCGACCCGGCGAAGCGTCATGCCGGATGGGTCACTGCCATGGAGGCGCGCGATGCCTTCATCGAGAAGCTGCCGACCACCATGGTGATGAAGGATACGCCGCAGCCCAAGGAGACGCACGTGCGACTCCGTGGCGTTTACAATTCCCATGGAGAAAAAGTCAGTCGCGACGTGCCTGCCGAGCTGCCCGCTTTCTCCGCAGACCTTCCTCGGAACCGATTGGGTCTCGCACGCTGGCTGGTTTCAGGCGACCACCCCCTGACCGCCCGGGTGGCCGTGAACCGCTATTGGCAGCGTTACTTCGGAACCGGACTGGTGAAGACGGCCGAGGACTTCGGGCTTCAGGGAGAGTACCCCAGTCACCCCGAGCTCCTCGACTGGCTTGCCGTTGAATTCGTCCGAACCGGCTGGGACGTCGCCGGCATGCAAAGGCTTCTTGTCACCAGCAAAACCTACCGCCAGGAATCAAGGATCAGCGCCGAGGCTCTGGAGCGTGATCCGGAAAACCGCCTGCTTGCCCGGGGCGCACGCTATCGTCTCCCTGCCCATGTCATCCGCGACCAGGCCCTCCATGCTTCGGGGCTTCTCGTAGAGCGCCTGGGTGGGCCGAGTGTCAGTCCCTATCAGCCGGCCAACCTATGGATCGAGATGTCGATGGGCATGAAGTACAAGCAGTCCAAGGGAGGTGACCTGTACCGCCGCAGTCTTTACACGATTTGGAAGCGCACCGTCGCTCCCCCTGCGATGGCCGTCTTCGACGCTGCCGACCGCGAGGCCTGCTGGGTGAGGGTCAAACGCACCAACACCCCCCTTCAGGCCCTGACTCTGCTCAATGAGACCGCGTACGTGGAGAGCGCCCGCAAGCTCGGTGAACGTCTCATGCGCGAAGGGGGCGGGGATCCTGTCGGCTTCGGTTTTCAACTTGTCAGCTCGCGAGTTCCCAGTGATCGGGAGCGATCGATCCTCGCGGGGGCCCTCGCCAGCTACCGCAGTGAGTTCGCGGCGGAAGCCAACTCGGAGACCAGCGCTGCCAAGCTGATCGCCATCGGAGAGTCCGCCGTGGCCTCGGATCTCGAACCATCGGAACTGGCCGCCCACGCCGCCCTCGCCAACGTCCTCCTCAACCTCGATGAGGTCATTTCCCGCGAGTAGACCCTCGGTCTGGAAAAAGTGGAGGAGGTCGCGCTGCATCCAAGTGGTGCCGACGGTCGGCTTGCCTAAGTAAACAGCGGCGCGTACACGGGCTCGATGGTGTCGATCCAGACATGGGGGAGCCGAAACCGGGAGGCCGAGCGGGAGAGAAAAGGATCATCCTCATGTGGGTGGCGTTCACTCGGCAGTTCGTCGCTCGTCGAGGCTTGCGCGCGCGAGCTCATGATGGCTGCTTGGGTGCAGCTGAGTGAACCGGCTGCCCGTTTATGAGATCCATGCTCCTTGTGCTCTTCCTCTCGTTTTCTCTGCTGATCTCGGCCGAGGAGGACCCGTACCTCAAGGCCTACTCGAATCTCCTCAAGCCCTGGTCTGGCGAACAATCAGCGGCACTCCATCAAGGCGTTCGTGGCCGTGTGCTTTGCGGATACCAAGGCTGGTTCCGATGCGAAGGCGATGGCTCGGGTATGGGGTGGAGCCATTACCAGCAGGACGTGCGTGGACAGGGACCTCAATTCAGACCCGGTGCCTGCAGCATCGATCTCTGGCCGGACATGACGGAATACGGAGCGGACGAACGTTTCGCAACGGCGTTCCGTCACGCGGACGGTTCGGTGGCGGAGGTCTTCAGCTCGCAGCACCCGGCCACGGTGAAGCGTCACTTTCGATGGATGGCCGACTATGGCATCGACGGGGCCTTCGTGCAGCGCTTCGCCGTGGTAGCGAGGCCTGGACAGCAGACTTATGGGGTGCTCGAGGCCGACAACCGAAAGCTTGTACATTGTCGCGAGGCAGCGAACCAGGCCGGACGCTGCTGGGCGCTGATGTACGACCTCAGTGGCATCACCGACGAGAACATGGCGCGGGTCGGGCGCGATTGGACCCTTCTCCGCAAGCACATGGACCTCGGCACCGATCCCGCCTATCTGCGGCACAGGGGAAAGCCTCTCGTTGCGGTCTGGGGCGGCGGATTCGAAGGCGAGAACCGCCCTTCCGTGAAGGCCGTCATTCGGTTCGTCCGTCTGCTCAAGGAAAATCCCGACTGGGGTGGATTCAGCATCATGCTCGGCGTGCCCACCGGCTGGCGCGAGCGCGAGCGGGACTGTCTTGATGACCCGGATCTCGAGACTTTGCTTGGTCTGGCTGATATCCTGAGTCCCTGGACCCCGGGCCGGTATCGCGACCCCGAAGAGGTGACCCGTCACGCCCGTGAATTCTGGCGTCCTGACCTGGAGAAGACGGCGATGATGGGCATCGACTACCTTCCCGTCGTCTTTCCCGGATTCAGTTGGCACAACCACATGAGGGGTGGTGCCGAACTCGACGAGATCCCTCGCCTTGGCGGGCGCTTTCTCTGGAAGCAGTTTCTGGAAGCAAAGGGGGCGGGGGCGACGGGTGTCTATGTCGCGATGTTCGACGAGCTCGACGAGGGCACCGCCGTGTTCAAGGTCACCAGCGACCCACCCGTCGGGGCGAGCCCCTTCCTCGGCTGCGTCGGCCTGCCATCGGACCACTATCTCTGGCTTTGCGGCGAGGCGGGGAAGCTGTTTCGGGAGGAGTTGCCGATGCGGGGTGCGGTGCTTCCGAAACGCTGAATTTCGTGGGAACTCGTATTCGAATTCCGATTTTGGATTCAGGACCGCTGGGCAAGCGCGACAAGCGCAGTCTGCCCTGGCGACAAAGTCTCTTGGTGAAGTCCAACTGCGGTGAACGTGCCTGCCTAAGGTGGAGCGTGACGTCCCGGCGCGCTGGCGTTGCCAGAGGGCGATGGGGGCTTCGCCCGCAACTCGCCGGGGACGTCGAGTTCCACCTTCAAGGCAAACGATCGACGAAACCATCGATACCCCTCGCTAGCCATGCGCCATTGGCCCTAGCGATCAATCATCGGCAGCATGGCAGCATGAATGGCTTCGGCCATGACCTCGTACCCCGCATCGTTGCAGTGTCCGTCCGCGATGAAGTAGTTCCCGCGGGGCGTGTTCGACTCCCTGGCTTCCTCGGTAATGGCGGCCGCGCAATCGACCAGAACCAGGTTCCGAGATTGAGCGACGTCTGACTGCGCGTCGAGCAGATCCTGATCCAGGAACGGGTAGGTGCCGATGATCACCTGAGCGCCGCTGTCCAAAGAGTGCTGGGCGATCGAGTCGAGGTGGTGCCGGAGGGTTGCCATGGTGGCGGCCTGCGTGCCTGCCTGTGAGACCACTTCATTCCCGGGTTGAAGCGTCTGCCTGGCTTCGGCGAGCATGGAGTACAAATTTGATTTTTGATCTTCCGTGGCCGCAAGGCGATCGACCACGCGCTTCCACCTCTGCTCGGTGATCTCCTCGTGGGAGGACAGTGACTTGATCGTCAACGCCCGATCCTCATCCTCCAGGAAGGCGGCTGCCTGACACCGGGCCTGTTCATCCGGATCCAGCTCGCGGAACAAGCCCGATCGTGTTCGAAGAAACTGGGCGCTCGCCCAGTGGCCCTCGTTTTCCGGCAGAATGCGAAGTGCCTCGGCGCGGTTGCTTGCGCTCCGGGCTTCCTCGTGCAGATCAAGATTGAATAGACACAGCGCCTCGCTGAGAGCGATGTTGAACTCGCCGGGGAACTGCTTGCCGAGCTTGACCAGCGTTGCTCTGCCCTCGGCGAAAAGCGCGGCATGGGTGATGCTCGAAGCCACCACCGAGGCTTCCCGTCTGGAAATCGCGGGAGAGTTGCCAAGGTCGATCAGTGCCTGGATCAACTCCTCGGCGCGGGCTCGATCACCGATGGAATTGATCACCGGAATGAGAGCTCCGATCCGGTTGACCCGGTGCTCGTCGGAGATTTGCTGGAACAGGCTCTCCGCCTCTTTCAGTCGTCCTGCCTGGACCGCGCGATTGCCAAGTTTTAAAAGCCGGAAAGTCTCAAGTCGCCGGGCGACTTCCTCTTCGGGGAGGTCGTCTGGAAGTGGAAATGGGTAGGGGGGAATCTCCTCGTCGTCTCTGGATGCGACACTGTCCGAGAAGAACGCATTTTTTCGTCGCAAGGTTTGCAGCAGACGCAGGGTGCGAAATCGCCACTGGAACTTCTCGGATTCCGGTTCTTCCCCGGTCAATCTCTCGAGGTCGCTGGACTCGATTCGATCAGGGCGGCTCCAGGTGTCGTTGGCCCCGGTGAGCACGATGACGAAATTCGGATTCAGGTTCTCAAGGTGATAGCCGAGGGAAGAGAGCGCATGGGCGGAGTTCTTGCCGGGAAACCCTGAGTTCACCACCCGCCATTGCTCATTCGGCCGGGCGTTCAGCCTGGCCTCGAGACGACCGGGGTAGGATGTCCCCCCGTTCGTGGCCCCGAAACCGTAGGTGAAGGAGTCTCCCAGGCAAAGGACGGTGCGCGCACCTCCTTCGTCCCCGTCTGAAGAGCTGTTTGCGGATCGCCTCGTGACGTGTGCCCCAATCGAGAGAGCCTGCAGCGCGAGTTCGAGAAATACGAAGCCAACGAGGAGCACTCGCAGGGTTTTGGCAAGAAGCCTGGTCACGTCCCACGATGGGGGGGCGCTCCCCATCGTCAAGTCGAGCGAGGATCCTAGGTTCCAGACCGTGGCGCTCCGAGGATCCGAGAAAACGGCGGAGATTCGGAGTTTCGCTGCTAGACGTAGCGTTCGCGAAGATGCGTGACGTGATGCTCGGCGACAGTCTTCGTTCCGGTGGCTCTTTCCATCAGTTGATCCGGCGTGTATCGCCTTCCGTGGCGGTGAACCTTGTCACCCATCCACTCGAGAAGTGTGCCGTATTCGCCGCGGCTGAATTGTCCGTCGAGGTCTCCGAGCGACTCGCGCGCGGAGGCCATGAGCTGTGCGGCGTTGAGGTTGCCAAGCGTGTAGGTGGGAAAATAACCCATCAGTCCCATACTCCAGTGGATGTCCTGGAGGCAGCCTTTCGCCGGATTTTTCACCCCCATGGAGAAGAGCTCCTCGAAGCGTGCGTTCCAGGCTTCCGGGACGTCGGCGACCCTGAGTTCACCCTCGATGAGCCGTCGCTCGAGATCAAAGCGAAGTAGGATGTGAAGGTCGTAAGTGACTTCGTCGGCCTCGACACGGATGTAACTCCGGCGGGCGCGGTTGACGAGCGCGGTCATCGCTTCCGCATCGAGTTCTCCGAGCTGCGGGAAATATTTCTGCGCGGTGGCGAGCCAGTGCTCCCAGAAGGCCCGGCTCCTGCCGACGTGGTTTTCCCACAAGCGTGACTGCGACTCGTGGATGCCGAGGGAAACCGCTTCCCCGAGAGGAAAGCCGATCTGTTCGCTTTTCGGAATTCCCTGCTCGTATAGTCCGTGACCCGCCTCGTGGAGCACTCCATAGAGACTGCTGCGGAAGTCGGCTTCGTCGTATCGTGTCGTGAGACGCGTGTCTCCGGGTGCCATGCCGCTGCAGAAGGGGTGCGTTGCCGTGTCGATCCGACCTGCTTCGAAGTCGAAGCCGACGGCTGCCGCGACTTCGCGGTTGAAGGCTTTCTGAGATTCGATCGGGTAGGGGCCAGCGGGAAGCTTCCCGTATTTCTTGCTGGCGGTTTCCCGGAGGACTTCGACGACGGCCGGTTCGAGCTCATCGAACAGAGTCTTGAGTTCGGCGGCGGTGACGCCCGGTTCGTACTTGTCGATCAGGGCGTCGTAGGGTGATGCCTCATAGCCTAGGTGGCCGGCCTCCCGCTTTGCGAGATCGACCATCTTTTCGAGGTGAGGGGCAAAGGGGGCGAAGTCGGCCGCCTCGCGCGCCTGTTCCCATGCCTTGAGCGCCAGGCTTCGGGTGCGGGCCATCTCCTCCACTAGTTTGCCGGGGATCTTTACCTCCCGGTCGTAGTCGCGGCGCAGCTCGCGCACGTTGGCTCCCTCTGCCGAGGAAGGGTCGAGTTCGTTCTCACAGTCTGCGATCCACCCGCCGACCTCGTCGCTCGTCTTGAGGGAATGGACCCGGCCCTGGAACCAGGCGAGTTGTTCGGCTCGCCAGAGAATGCCGGCCTCGCCGAGGTTCACTTCCTGGTCCCAGCCGAGCAGTGCATCAGCGCTGGACAGGATGGCGACCTCGCGGAATCGCGCCGTCAGATTTTCGTAGGAGGTGGGCATGGCAACCCTTGGACGTGGTCCTCGCCTCTCGACAAGTGGCAATTCACCCCAATGGTGATTCCCGGATGCGCAAGGCGGAAGAGGAACTCGAGGAACTGGACGCGGCCCACCTCCGTCGCCGTCTGCGCTGGACTGCGAACTCTGACGCCGACGGCCCCGCCCTGGAGGTCGATGGAAGCCGACTCATCGACTTCGCCTCGAACGACTATCTTGGCCTGGGTCAGTCACCCGAACTCCGACGGATCGTGGCCGACAGCCTTGCCTGCCACGGACCCGGCGCCGGTGCCTCCCGGCTCGTCACCGGCTCGAAGACAGCTCACCGAGATCTGGAGGCGACCCTCGCCGCTGCCAAGGGAAAGGAGGCTGCTCTCTCGTTCTCGAGCGGCTACGCCACGGCGGTCGGCGTGCTCGATGCGCTTCTCGGCGCGGGCGACGTCGTCCTCCTCGACAAGTTGAGTCACGCCTCGCTCATCGACGGCGCCAAGCTGAGCGGGGCACGAGTCCGAGTGTTCGCGCACAACGATCTCGATCAGCTCGAGGACAAATTGAGGCGCTCCTCCGAACGGATCGATTCCGATGGGAGAATTCTTGTCGTGACGGAGGCCGTCTTCTCGATGGACGGCGATCGAGCTCCCCTCCGGGAAATTGTCGAGATCACCAAGCGGTACGGCGCTCTGCTGCTGGTCGACGAGGCGCACTCTTTCGGGGTGATCGGACCGCAGGGTAGGGGCCTGGGCGCGGAACTGGAGATTGAGGCGGCGATCGACTTTCAAATGGGGACGCTGAGCAAGGCGGTCGGTCTCTCGGGTGGCTTCGTCGCCTGCTCACAGGTCCACGCGGATCTTCTTATCAACCGAGCACGGAGTTTCATCTACTCGACAGCGCCCCCTCCGTTCCTTGCAGCATCGGCGGCGCGGGCGGTCGATCTCATGCTGAGCCCTCACGGCGATGCCCTTCGAAGTCGGCTGAAAGTGAACCTCGACGGCTTTGCGCTCGCCAGTCCTTCGATGAGCGCAATCATCCCTGTCCGGATCGGGGGCGAGGTGCAGGCGATGGATCTGGCCAGGGAACTGCAGAAGGAGGGCTTCCTGGTTCCAGCCATCCGCTATCCCACCGTGGCCCGCGGTGCCGCACGTCTCCGGATCGTCGTCTCAGCTGCTCATGAACCGGCCCAAATCGAAGCCCTTGTCTCTCACCTTCGGGGGAAAGCAGAGCTTTTCTGAGAGATGAACCCCCCAGTTGCCGATCCGGTCACCCCATTGGAGATGCTCGGAGATACGTCCGTCGATACGGGTTCGACCCCGTGCCACGAGGGTGCGCAGGAGATGCCTCGCGGTGACCTCCGACGAGAAGGTTGACAGGCACTTGGCGCGGGCCGCCCTGCCCTCGCGCCTCGATCGCTCCGGATCTTCGAGGTAGCCGCGCATGGCTTCCATCAAGGCGGTGACGTCTCCCGGTTCCACGAGTCGCCCTGTCACGCCTTCCTCGATCATTTCAGGCACTCCCGCGAGCCGGGTCGAGACCACGGGAAGGCCGGCCGCCATTGCTTCCATGATCACGGTCGGAAGGTTGTCCATGCCGCCGTCGCGCTCGACCATGCAGGGCAGGGCGAAGAGCGCAGTTTCCTCCTCCAGCTGCCGGGTGATCTCCTCAACGGGGAGAGCCCCCGCCAACTCGACGACACCTCGCAGGGCGCGGTTCTCAATCTGTCTCTCCAGTTCGTCCTCCATCGGGCCGTCGCCGATGATCCGGCATCGAAGATCCATGCCCTGGTCCCGGAGAATGCCGCAGGCTTCGATCAGATCGGGGAAGCCCTTTTTCTCAATGAGCCGTCCCACTGAGAGGACGAGGGGTGGATCCACGCCGATGCCGGCCGCTTTGGCGTCGAAAGGCCTGAGATCGAGACCGTTGTAAGCGACGACCGTGCGGCTCGCTGCGCGAGGCAGGTGGCGGGCAATCCAGTTGGCCGTGAACTGGCTGACCGTGGGTACCACGCTGGCTCCCTCCAGCAGCTGGGGGTGCTTCGGAAAGACCTCGCCGGGATCGCAGAACAGGTCGTTCGCGTGGCCCGTGACGCTGTAGGTCAGGTGGTGAAATTTTCGAAGCCACCAGAGGGTGCGGGCGGCGACCCCTGCGAAGTGACAGTGCGCGTGAAGAATCCTCGGGGTCTCCAACGAGAGCTGGTGGCCAATCCATGCAGCCTCGTAGACGCGCTGCTTGTCCGGGCGATCTCCCCAGTGACGAAGCGTGAGGACGACGCTCTTGGGAAGCCTGCCCTCGGATTTAAGGACTTTGACCGCCTCGGTCAGATCCTTGCCCTGGGGAAGGGTCGTGACCTTCGCTCGCAGCTCTTCCGGCGCATTGCAGACCTGCTCGTCGGAAGTGTCTCGAATTGAAAAAATCCGCAGCTGCAGCCCGAGGCGTTCCAGTTCGAGAATCTCGCGGACGCAGAATGTCTGGGTTGCGGTGGGGAACCGCTCGAAGACGTAGGCAAGGTGGTGGGTCTTCGAGCGAGCCACCTTATTTCTTCTTCCCGACCCGATAGGGGGTCCCGCAGAACATGCAGGTGAAGTATCCCGTGAAGAGGGCCTGCAGCAGGGTCGTCTGCCGATGGCTGAGAAGAGGCCACTTCTGGGCGTACTTGTGTTTTCGGCAGTTCTTGGCGTGGACGATGGTGCCGTGGCACAGCCCACACTTGATCTTGGAGGTCACGATGAGTCGGATGACCGTGAAGACGATCGCCGCGACGAGAGAGACGATGAAGACGTAGGCGAAATAGCTGTCCTTCTTCAGAAAGAACATCACTAGGGCAACGATCGTTGAAATCGTGGCCAGCAGGCCGAGCAGCGACCAGAGGAAAGCGACAAGGAGACTTAAGACACCGGAGAAGGCGCGTGGAGACTGGCGTCGAGGTGATTCTTGGTTGGACACGGAGGTGGGGGGCACCTGAACCTGTGCCATGGACCGAGTCAGTCAAAGTGAATCTGGCTCGGGTTCCCTGCCAAGTTTCTTGACCCCTTCGACGGGGTGACCTAGATCCTTCCTCATGGCAACCAAAGTAGGAATTATCGGAGCTGGCGGCATGGTCAGCTATCATATCGCCGGCTTCCAGGCCGCTGGAGCTGAGATCGTCGCGATCGCCGACCTCAATCAGGATGCCGCCCAGAAGGTCGCTGACGAGCAGGGGATCCCCACGGTGTATGGCAGTGTGGAAGACATTCTTGCGGACGAGAGCGTCGAGGCCATCACGATCATCGTGCCGAACAAGTTTCATGCGCCCCTTGCGATTCAGGCGATGGACGCCGGCAAGCACGTCTTCTGCGAAAAGCCGCCCGCGCTCAATGCGGGGGAAGTCGAAGAGATGATCTCCGTCTCCGAAGCCACTGGCAAGACGCTCATGTTCAACTTCAACAACCGAGCCCGGCCCGAGTCGTACGCCATCATGGAGCGGATCCAGAATGGCACTATCGGCCGGATCAATTCGGCTCAGTCCAAGTGGGCGCGCCGCACCGGCATCCCGGGATTCGGCGGGTGGTTCACAACCAAGGCTCTCTCAGGTGGCGGACCCATGATCGACCTGCTTCACATGCTCGACCTGGCCATGTATTTCATGGGCTATCCCAAGCCTGCGCACGTTCTTGCCCAGACCTTCGATGACCACATCGACAACAAGGACTTCAAGGGTCCCTGGGGCATCCCCGACAATGCCGAGGGCGCCACTGACGTCGAGGCGGCCGCCCACGGGTTCGTGACTTTCGAGACCGGGCAGGTCTGCAATTTCCAGATTTCCTGGGCCGAGATGATCAAGCGCGAGGAAGTTTCCGTCGTCTTTCAGGGAACCAAGGGCGGTGGCAAGGTCGAACGGTTGTTTGAGGAGGACGGGATTGATGCAACTTCCGTCGATACCCTCGAGGTCTACCAGCAGGACGGTGCCGAGCGCGTCGATGAAACCATCGAGGTGGAGGAATGCGAGGACATGGGCCGGATCCGCAGCGCCGAGAATTTCATCCTCGCTCTCGAAGGCAGGGAAGAGCCGCTCAACACGCCCGAGCAGGCGCTCACGCTGATGCGGGTCATCGACGCCGCCTACGAGTCCGCTGCTACAGGCAAGCCCGTCAGCTGTTAGGTTGGCAGCGAGGCAGCTCCGCTGTCCGGCGACCTTGCGCCGTCTTGCGATCAACAAGGCGGACCACCGGTTGCGGCAGTCGTTCGGTTTGCCAGGGGGGGAGTGACAGAAGGTAGCCGCGCTCGTGAGAGCGTGGAGGCGTTGCCTGAGGCGGCGCCGCGCGGACGAAAAGTTGCGGTCCCACCTTCTCACGAGACT